>Ga0307515_10019276_pt1 | contig 12296 bp, 1 predicted proteins | sample 17_EM_MG_FD_194513 | JGI IMG/M metagenome (GOLD analysis project Ga0307515, IMG submission 194513) | Populus trichocarpa ectomycorrhiza microbial communities from riparian zone in the Pacific Northwest, United States - 17_EM | ecosystem: Host-associated > Plants > Roots > Unclassified | place...
TCCTAAATAATATTAACATTGCTAAGTGCCTAGGTGTTAGCGGTCTATGTTATAAAATCCTCCCTAAAATATTCCTATAGCTATAAATCGGTATAGTATCTACTTTAGTAAAATATAATACGGTATAGGAGAAAGCTATTAACTTGTTTTGCGGTATAAGTTATTATATTAAAGGTAAATTCGTCCTAATTTTTATTAATAAGTTTCGCGTATAAAGCTACCCCTAGTGGTAAGAAGTCTTCCCAGTTGTTTAAGGTAGGCGTAGCTATATTTTTGGGGGAAGGGAAGTGTTATTAGGGTAGGGATTATCGTTTAGTACGTGTTCGTTGTTTAGTACGCGTTTATAACGTGTATTTGCGATTATAGGGCTTAGGACTAGTTCTAGCCTTAAATCGCAAAGACTTGTAAAGCGTATTGTTCTGCGGAATAGACGTAAGAACCTATAATCTAGGAAAAGCTTAGGACTAGTTCTGGCCTTTAGATCCTTAGATTTGTGGAAGAGTTCTATTTAAGGTTTAGAACCAGTTCTAACCTTAAAAGACAGCTTCCTCTAGTATAAGTAGCACTGGTATAGTGGCTTATCTCTTCTTAGTGAAATACCTAGCTGTTTTGTGGTATAATAGTAAAGTCAACCACTAATTAGTGTTGGTCTTATAAGGTAATATCACGTATCTATAGGTTGTAGGTAGTATAATGGTTGTTGTTCTTCTTAATAATTAAGGACGAAGGGCTTAAGGCTCTTCGCCACGCTAGTGTCGCGGCGACACGTGACGGCAACTTGCCTTATTCCCAATATTTATATTATATCAGTTATCTAAAAAGTATAGAATCGCGGCTTTAACAAAGCCAAAAGCCGTATAATTCTTAATATCTACCTTAGAGATGCACCTTAGTTAGGTTGCCTAATCAAATATATATCTACTAAGATTTAAAAAGGAATTAAGTCTCTACTTTATATTTAATTAATATACTTAATTAATATTATAATATCCGTATAAGCTAAGGTAAAGATATCCATATAAGCTAAGATAAAGATATTTATATATCCGCACTATAAAACAGTTAACTACTATATTATATACTATACTAAGAAGATTGTACGCTGGCTAGAATTAATATTAATAAAAAGAACTCGCTTAATATATTAAGATAGAAACGTACTATAAGCCTAAGTATTTAAAAGTCCTCTAGTATATTATCTATAGCCTTACTAAATCCGTCCTAATAAGGGTTATAGAGTAAACCGCTAATATAAAACATCCGTATATTAAAATTAGTAATGCCGCCTTTAGAAGATTATATATTACAATACTATTTTTAATTCTTATAATATCCGCAAATAACCCGCTTATAATAGAAGTATATCTGCAATTAAAATGATATATTGCTATTACTCTTAGTATTTATTAAGCAAATTATATACCAACTATTATATATATTAGTAGAGGCATAGATATAATATTAGGATAATAAACTATATAAATATATTTAGTAGCTTCTTTTAGTATCTCTATATTCTCGTTAGTATTACTAAAGCTATATATAAGGGGATTAAATAGTAAACCGGCTGCAGTTAATAGGAAGGCGTTAAATATATTTACGCCGTCCTTTGTAAGCCTCTTATATCCGCGCTATAGAAGCAAAGGAGCCTTAAAATCCGCCAAGCGCTGCGTATATTATATAATTAAATCCTTCCTAATCTAATCTATAAGATAGCGGATATCCAGCGCTAGAGACTTAGTCGTATATTCGCTATTTATATACTCGCTAAATACACGCTTAAAAATATCGCGGAGTGCGCTAGTATAACTTATTATCAGAACACTCTACTTAAATAGCTTATTTATACCAAATATTAAATTCCCGCACGTCTAGAGCAACTCCTTAAGTTAAAGATTTAGTAGCTTATTAAGGCACTTTATCTTAAAGAAGCTATCTAGCCGCCCTTAGAGGTTAACTAAACTATTAGTAAGAATAGCCTGTTAAAGCACTAGATTATAAGCGCTTATTTTAACTAGTTACTATAAAAGCAGTATATTATATATATAGTTCTTTAACGAGCTTTTAGTAAAGTATAAGGCGGAGTATTATACGCTTTAGTAGTCCGATATCCGCATGCTTAATAGCGTATTTTAGAAACTTATAAGTATTAATAACCTATAGAAACCGGTTATAATTAAAGAACTCTATATTGCTACTCTAAGGAACTTAGTTATTAGCGGTAGAACTTAATATATCTATAGAGGATAATATTACTACTAGCTAATATCCGTTAGTAGGTAGCTCTAAATAATCTAATATACGCTAATTTGTATCGCGGTGTATATCTCTTAAGAAAGCCGCTGTGCGGATATCCTTAATATATTCTAGAAATTGCTACGGAGATAGGTTTTATATATATTACTTAGCCTCGCCATCTGCTTTAATATTATATTTAATATAGATATAGAGTAGGAATAATATAATAATATAAGTATTAAAGCTATAGAGGGTCAGCTCTTCTATATAATAAAATAGGGCTTTTTCCTTAGGAATATTACGCCATTCTAGGTGGTTTATATAGGTATAGAGCGCTAAAAACTGCTACGCGGCTTCCTTACCCCTATAAAATATACGCATAACTATATATAGGAAGTTTAATCGCATATACTATAGCCCTAGAATAAGCAATACCTACTATAGCTATTATACGCACCTTCCGCCTTAACCCGCTCCTCTTTATATAATTAGATAAGCTTTATAGTCTTCTAATCTCTATATACTAGGAAAAGCCAGTTATTAAAATCGGTTTTATGATTATACTATAGTTATTCTAGAAAGATATTCTCTATTATATAATAGTTGCTGTTAATAAAAGCCTCGCTATCTAGAATAGGTCCTAAAGTTATATACTCTATCCTTTTATAAGGGAGAATATTAACTGCTAGTATACGCGGATATTTAATATTTGCGTTAGAGTTAAATATACCATTAACCACAGTAGAATACGCGTATTAGATAGTGTCTATAATAAAACTTATAAATATCTACTTTTAAATATTATTAAATCTATTTTTAGCTATATTAACAACCTTATCTAGCTTAAGTTAATAGGTGTTATTTAATATTAACTACTTAAGGCCCTCTTTAGGCATATATACTCCACATAAAATCTTTCCTATAGTATATAAATTAAACTCGCTAATCTCGCCAATAACCTAATATTAAGTTTTTTAGTAATAGTTAAAGTTATTATAAATAATATAGATATTATTATAAATAGATAGAGACTTAATTAGTTTCTTAAGGGTTATTAGCGTTAGAAGGCTTAGTAGAATTAATAAAACCTTCCTTAAAATATTTAGCTAACTTAAGCTTTCTAGCGTTAAGAGTCTTATAACTATTAATTAGACTATAACTATATAAAAAAGATAGTATATAGTGCTTTATATTAAGTGCCTAAAGATATAAACTAAGTAGATAGGCGAAACCATTTACAGAGTTCTAGGTAAACCCTAGTAGGAATATAAAGGCAACTATAACTATACGTCCACCGTGCGGATACTAACTGTATTCCTTTCTATTTAGTACGGATATTTCTTTAATAAGCTAAAATAGCAGCGGACTATACTACTAAATAAATTTAGCTATATTTTTAAGGTTAATATCCTTAAACTCTATATCTAGAGTCTATATATTAAAGGGGCCGCGTTATAACTATAGTTAGCGGAGCTCTTTTTAGATATAGCGGATAGTATAGGTTACTAGCGTTATATAAATATTAGGTATATTAATAAGTTCTTTTTATATTTCCTTATCCTTTAGTAAAGTAATAAGTAGGTCCTTTGCTTTTTTCTTCTTTCTATTACCTTTATATCTATTCTCGCTTTCTAAGTACTTAGAGACTAGCCTATAAAAAGGCTAACTCTATTTTTATAGAAGGTCCTTAATAATATTAACCTTTTCTTTCTTTAACGTCTTTATCTAACTAGTAGATAAAATATCCGTAAACGGAATATCCGCAAACGGAATATCCGTAGATAGAATATCCGCAGATAGAATATCCGCTGGTTGTAAAGAGGGCGGGTATAGGCGTAGGCGTTTAGCGTTAGTGGTTACTGCGCGGCTCGGTAGTATAGAGGTAGAATTATAGCCTTTACCGCGGCGACTTCCTCTTAATATTATACGGGTATAAGGAGCTAAGGATCTTATAACTTATAGAGTGGGCTTTTCTCTATAATTTGGCGTAATTTTTATATTAATAGGTATTATGGGAGGGTAGATTAATTTCGTTAAAGTTAATAAGGTCTTCTTATATAAACTATGTTTAGGGTTTCTACAAATCTCGCCAAAGTCCCTTAGACCTTACCTCAGCGAGCTTAGACGCGATTTTTTAGCTAGCATTAGAATAACCTACGCCGTCTTCCGAATTGCAAAATCACGTCTAAGAGGGTTTGGCGAGATTTGTTAAAATCCTAAGCAAAATTTATAAAACGGAGATTGCGGATATCTAATTCATTTATTTATATAACGCGTTATTATTACTAAAAGTTTATATATTATTTTTAAGACTTAGGGCTTCTAAATGGTATAAATTTTATAATACGGCTATTGCTCAGTTCTAACATTAATTTCGTTAAAGTTAAAAAACGCGTTGTTAAAAGCCTAAGCACGTATTATATCTTATTAAATAGTCTGCTAATATTAATAAAACTATATAGATATATAGACATCTACTATATAAAGCTATTACAACACCTAGAAGGTGCTATAGTTGGGTCCTTTTTTAAAAATATCCTCCTTTAGCCTAGAGTGCCTCTACTACTGCTAGGCGTTATATCCGTATAAAAAACCTACTATAGCTCTAAAGAAAACCACTAAACGTTAGGGTTGGAAGCCTAAAGTTAAACGGGAACGCTAGTAAGTCTCGCGGAGCTTATAGGAGCTAGATAATTGTATATGGGAGGATTTTATGTCCCTAGTAGAGAGGCAGTTATAGGACGTGTAAGATAAGCTTCTGGCCTTACGGGAGGCAAGTAAGGACGAATAATTAAGCGTAATAGATAGAGCTATTAAGCTTCTATATCCGTACAGCGGACAACTAAGTTAAATTAAGGTATTAAGACGGGTAATATATGGGTGGAGGGACTTATTCTTAGCGGCGAAGACATTATAGGGTAAGAGTATAATAATGCAGGCGATTCTATTACTAGTTTAATCTTCTGTTGCTATTATTATATTACCTCTAAACATAATTAGAGAGGAGCAGCTATTAAAGATATAGGCTATTTTAGGAGCAAATCCCGTATTTATATATACGGAGGTAATAAAAGCGTATATAGATATCCTAAAATATATTAAGGCGGGTTAGTTTACGTATGTTTTAGTATTGCCAGAGTTGCTGTTAAGTAAACGGTTCTACTATATCCTTACTTAGCCCGCTTTTCGCTCGCATATTTCCTTAATTATAATTAATAAGTGTTATCTAGTTGCTAACTAAGGTAAGAGCTTCCGGCCCTATTATGCACAGCTCTTTAAGGTCCGATTACTGCTTGGTCTAACGGTGCCGTAGTTTATATATACTATAACACTTAATAAGGAGATATATATAAAGGTAATAAAGCTAGTAGGGTTTTATTGGAGTATAACGGATCTTAAATAAATGGATATTAATTGGCCTGACCTATCCATTATTAGGGGCTATATTAAGAGGAGGGATAAGAACAATTATAAGGCACTATTCTTTGTTATTAAAGAGGTATTTAAGGAGGCGGTAATAGAGGAGGATTATATATCTGTAACCCTTGGCTAAATATCTGTAGGGTTTGGTAAGATGTCTATATTATCTAGCCAAACGCCTATAGCGCCTAGTAGGATATCCGCTACCTCTATTTATTAATTAGTCAGGCAGATCTAAAATCTAGTAGGAGGTACTATATAGCTAAAGGGAAGAAAGGTTTTAAGTCCTAAATTAATTCCTAAGACAATTATCTTTCTTTATGCTAAAAATTATATCCATAGGTATATAAATACTATCCATTTGTGGCTTATAACTAAGGGCTATACTATAAAGTAGGCTAAAATAGCAGTGCGGAGTTATTATATAATATTATCTAAATGTAATAAGAGCAGGGAGTATTAAAATTTCTATATAGAAGATTTACCTACCCGTATTCTTATTATATTAGACGCCCTAGCCTATAGTGCGGATATTCTAGATATTATCTATTTTATTATATACGGTTATTATCCTAATAAAAGCCTAAATATAATACTGTAGTAATTCGGATAGGCCGCTTAATGCGATAGTATTACCGGATATATAATTATCCTTATTAAAGACTGGTATAAGGGTGTTTTTATAGATATTGCACTGCTAAAGCGAAAGTCTTAAAAACCTATAGCCCCTCTATCTACTCGACTTGGTCGTGACTTTATTACTACTAGGATGGCAATATAAGAGGATAGGGTAGCGGATTTCGCTAGCGATTTAGCTTTATTCGTTATAATTAACAGTAATATTATCTCGCAGGTATCTACTTAGGAGGAGGAGGATTAAATACTTAATAAGAATATAATATTATTAGCCCTGCTAATTGAGTATATAGAAAAATAGAAGAGGGTAAAGACTAATATAGAGAAACGGGCGGTACTTTTAGATATATTATATAAGCTCGCGAATAAAGCTACTAGATGTCTACGTAATATTCAGCTTAAGCCGTATAAGAAAACAAGTCCGTTATCTAGAGGTCTACGCTATTACTTTAATTATAATAATTTGTTGTATGCTTATAAGGAGTATAATATTGTCGCACTATATACTAGGAATATTATAAAAAGTAAGTACTTAAAGGATCTATTTATAAGTGTTAAGAAGTGGATTAAAGAATAGCTTAATATAATATACTAGGATGCAGTTTAGAGTCTAATTTTTAGTTATATTATATCCAATAATTAAATCCGCGTGCTTTATATCTAACCTTTACTAACTTATAAGGGCCTTAAGTGGATATTGCCTAAATTGAATTACAGCTTCCTAGGAGATAAAGTAGACGCGCTTATCCGCTTTATTTGTAAAGAAGAAATGTAATACTTTAGTACTAGTGTCTTATAGGCTGTGTTGTAATCTAGTAGACGTGTTGCTGTATCTAGAAGCTCGTCATAGACGCCTTTACTATTAGTAGGTCAATAGGGACCTATTAGTGTATTAACTATAAAGAGTACTAGTTTTAATCAATCGTTATAAACCGAAGTATTACCGCCCTTATAGCTATTATTAGTATCTAGCTTGTAAACTAATATAACTAAGTTTTAAATATCTTAGCTTATATTAACCTAAGACTTATAGGTAAACTAGTCCTAGACTATACATACTACTTTATTGCAGTTATCTTAACGGCTAGATATTTAATATCCGTATACTCTAGATACACGGCTGCCTGCTTAAAAATTGTCTGGTATATATCTACGGAACTCTTAACTTAACCTTTGGCATCCTAATAACTCCCTATAGCGCCTCTATTGTTTTTAACAGCTTCTTAATATAGCTCCGCACTATCCTTATAATTCTTTACTACCTTAGTTTATATCTTAGAACCTAGGTATTAATCTATAGTATAGCCTTTAAGCTCCGCAGTAGAAGTTTAATAGTATTATTAGCTTAAATATAGGTGGCGCTAGTTTATAGCGTAGTGTTTAATCTCTACAGCGATCTCTATATGCGGTTATTACGAATTAACGTAGCCTTGTTAATGATCCTACTGGCAATAATCTATTATTGGTAGTAATCTATAATAATTTAGTGTTGATAGCGACGGCAAACTGCCGCATTATAGCACCCTCTATAGCAACTCAGCAGTAGGATACTAAAAGGGAATTAGCCTATATAGCAGGTGTGGACGGATATCTATAGGGTTAGTATAGTAGTTTAGCAGCTTATCTATTAACCTAGGCTTGTCGCTTATAGCGGCTTTTAAATAGTTTATCTAATTAATTGTATATTAGTGCTTAATAACCGTATACTTCGCCTAGTAGCTCGCTAGTGCGGTTAGGAAGCTTATCCCAACGCGTAGACTTATAGGCTAATGTATTAGCCACTATAGAGTTAGCTCAATTTTAGCTAGTAGAATTAACTAGAGGTAAATCTGGTACTTCCCGCCGCTCTACTTAAGTAAGAAGTACTACCTCTACTTATATAGCTAGTGCTAATATAACTCTAAACTAGTCTCTTTAGCTAATCCTCCCCTCTAGTACTACACTAGCTAGCAGTATAACCTTAAAAAAGACGCTAAGACGTCTATTTGCTAATATTAGTGGTAATATAAGTATAAATAGGCCGTAGCTAAAGCGCCGGATATTAGAGCTTATAGTGTAGTATTAGGTCTTAGCCCTTAGAGTAATCTGGATATTAAAGCTTATAGCATAGTATTAAATCTAAATCCTTAGGGCAGCCTAAGTGTTAGAGCTTATAGTGCAGCACTAAGTCTTAACTTTCGGACAGGCCTAAGGTTTAATATTCGCAATATAACACTAGATCTCCAATTATAAAAAATTCTAAAGTTTAATATCTATGGCGTAGCACTAGTTTCTAGGTAGTAGGAAATCCGGAAATTTAGAATTTGTAATATAGTATTAAATCTCCGCTCCTAGAAAATCCTAAGGCTTAGAATTTAAGTTATAATACTAGATCTCCGCTCCTAGGAAACTCTAAGGCTTAGGGTTTATAGGCTAATGCTTAATCTCTACTCTTTAAACTGGGTATAGCTTAGAATAAGTATATATAAGGTAGTTAATATTTACTAAGGTAAGTCACTATAGCAGTGATTACTTGTTAGTAAGCTAATTTAATAAAATCTACAGCGCGAATATTTACCTTTAATTAACCTCCGCACCTTCTACCTTATAGCATCGCGCCATAAACTTTATTATTGTTGTTTTATCTACTATCTATTAGCATACTACTATCTACGATACCTTTTTTTATACCTCTAAATATATCCGATAGCTATTTAGTTAAGGAACTTAATATACGCGACGTTAACGATAAAATAATTAAGGACGCTTTTAAGGACGCCCTTTCTTTCACTAATCCTTTAGGGTTTCTATCTAAAGAGTAAGCTTTTTAATACTAAATTATGCCTGCAGTTAATATAATTTTAGGAAATACGTACTAAAGCACTCTTTGTCGGATTTAGTAGAGTACTATAATAAGGTTATTGCGAAATCCGCCGGAAATTCGCTTACCTCTTTACTGCCTACCTCTTTGCCGCCTACTTTTTTACCACTTACCTCTTTGCCGCCTGCCTTTAAGCCACTTATTTCTTTATTGCCTACTACTTTTAAGAAGTTTAATCCTTATCATGCTTCTACTTCTCTTAAGAGGTAGGCTAATAAAATTGCTATGCAAAATATTTAGTATAAGATAGCCTTTAAATTATATGTATTAGCTATACTCTTTTAGTATCTTATTTACTAATTTACCTCTTATAGTAATCTAATAGAAATATTAGAGATTTTAGATAATAATAAAGAGAATAATCTTAATAACGCCGACTCTTCTAAAAGCCCTCCTCTATCCTTTTACAATCTCCGTAGCCCTTATAAGCTTTATAGTACGTAGACGGCCTAAGCTATAATGTCAGATATTAACACGAACGAGCGCCTTCCTATTTAAGTGCTATTAGTAAATAAATAGTATACCCTAAAAGCTAGTGCTTAGGAGAATATAAAGGAAGCTCGCTAGTGGATATATACCCACCTCTAGAATATTAAGGGTAGCTCTAGTATGCTGCGCAATCCGCTATACGCTCTATGCGTTAAGACTATAAATGTTGCGTTTACAAGTAGAACTCTAGGCCACATTTTAGAGATGTGTGCTTAAGATATTGCTTAAGTGGTAGGTCGTGCGAAAAGGTATATGCTAATAGTATACTATTATTCTATTAGCTAATACGCATATAGGATAGTTTGCTAAGACTAGAGCCGGTTATACCTTAGTATAAAAAACGTGCGTAATTAGTTTCTGCTAGTAGTCTAGCTGGAACGCCTACTAAAAAGGTATAATATCCGTATAGCTTTATACCCGCACCATCCCCCCTTTAAAGACCTCCCCTTCCCCTAAGACTCTTACTTATAGTGATATGCACGGCCGTAGGGGCACCTATTCTGCCGCTGCTCCTTTTACTCTTTTACTAATTTCTAGCACGCCTGGTGCTGCTCTTGGTACTACTACTACTACTCCTACTAGCACAGAAAATATTAGGGTGTATTTAGCAATTGCTATTTCCGCACGCGTTAATATAGTTTATAAATAGGTAACTAAGATAGTAAAAGATGTTCGGGCTATAGATCGCCGGTTAGGTAAGCTTAAAGATTCTCTAAGTAAGATAAAGGATGGGCTTGCGTTTATAAGGTGTAATATTATAGCACTTATACGTAACGCCGGGTTACTAGATATAGAATTTAAGTAGATACCGGTTAGTAGTTGCTGCGGGTTAGCTGTTGCTGTAGGTTAACTATTATTATAGGTTTAGAGTAATAAAATAGTAGCTCTTACCTCTCTGCTACTACGTATATAAGAATTAAGTCTCTACCTTATATTTAATAGATATAATTAATATTGTAATATCCGTATAAACTAAGATAAAGATATCTGTATAAGCTAAGATAAAGATATCTATATAAGCTAAGATAAAGATATTTATATATCCGCACTGTTAATAATTACTAAGGTAAGTCACTATAGTAGTAATTATTTATTAGTAAGCTAATTTAATAAAATTAGTAGCGTGGATATTTACCTTTAATTAACCTCCGTACCTTTTTTTCCTCTACTAACCTTTTACCTTATAGCACCGCACCGCAAACTTTATTATTGTTGTTTTGTCTACTATTCCTTAGCATTCTACCATCTATAATGCCTTTATTTACACCTGTAAACAATATTAATGCGAATAATAGCAGCTAGGTAGTTAAGAAACTTTGTTACAGAGTAAGTACAACTGACGATAATATATAACGAAGTAGATATTATTAAGCTACGTACATAAACTGTGTAATAAAGTTAAGACGTTGTGTAAGGAGAGAAGGTAAGGAAACGGGAAGAAAGGGTATATATTATTAGTTTAGTTACTTAGTTAACACATGCACGGAGTAGAATAGGATTTAAGTAGCGGTTCTGGCAGAACTTAGCAGAATTTAGTAGACTTGGCAGAATATGGCAGAATGTGGCAGACTACCGTTAGATTGCCGTAAATTGCCGTCTCGCGGTCGGTCTTTTCTTACTAAGTTGGTAGAAATAGGTGGACGAGTTAGTAGAAATAGGTAGGCGAGTATAAGGTGTTACGGAGGTGTCCCGTAACAGTACCCCCCCTTTAAACTCGAGCTTCTGCGAGATAGGGCTGTGGTAGTTCTGGGTAGAGTTCGTGAAAGTTTTTTGCGGCTTATGTAAGTCCTATAGAGTTAACGGGTTCCCATAAGGGCTTAGTAAAGCCTCTCCATTTCGTAAGGTATATATACTAGCGTTTTCGCTTATTGTACTTAATATTATTAATTCTTTTAACGAAGTACTTATCCTTACCGTCTACTTTAACTAGTAGAGAAGGGTCCTAAATCTGTCTAGGCAGGGCGTCTAATATAGGGGCAGTAGGGCGAAGGACTGACGTATAAAATACGGGGTGGATTTTAACCGTATTAGGGAGCTTCAGTTAGTAAGCATAAGAAGAAACAACTTTTTTAACTTTATAAGGGCCGGCGTTCTTCTAATTAAGTTTCTTAGTAGGCCGTTTTATATTTAGGTTTCTTATATCTAGCCAAACAAAGTCACTAACTTAGTAAGCCGGCGCTAGGGTTTAGTTCTTATTTACTACGGCTTTGTAAACAGATTGGGCCCATATTATTTCGTTAGTAAGAAACTTTTATAGTTCTTCTATCTTCTTTACGAATTTATTTGCTTTTATAACTTATAAGGCTTAATAAGCTAGGCGAGAAACATTACTAAAGGGTTTAAAACCCATTTGTGGATGTTAGCTGTAGTTAGCCAAAAACGGGGAGACCTTTATAGTTTCCGAAACAAAGTTATTTATAATAAACTCGGCGAATACAAGCCAGTTTATCTAGTTGTTCTGTAGATATAACGTGTATATCCGAATATATTATTCTATAATAGTATTTACACATTCCGTTTAACTATCCGTTTCTAGATAGTATGCTATAAACAATAGTGCTTTAATGTGGAGTTGGGTAGTTAGTTCTTTCTAAAATACAAAGACAAACTAGCGGCCTCTATCGGAGATAATCGTTTTAGAAAGTCCGTAAAG
>Ga0307515_10019277_pt1 | contig 12295 bp, 5 predicted proteins | sample 17_EM_MG_FD_194513 | JGI IMG/M metagenome (GOLD analysis project Ga0307515, IMG submission 194513) | Populus trichocarpa ectomycorrhiza microbial communities from riparian zone in the Pacific Northwest, United States - 17_EM | ecosystem: Host-associated > Plants > Roots > Unclassified | place...
ATGCGGGCTGACTTCACCGGCCGCACCGGCGCAAGTGCAGAGTGAGTCTTCCAGCGATCCGTCTCAACCATTGGAAGAGGTTGTTGTCACGGGATATCGTGAAGCTGTTCGCAGCGCGCTCGACGAGAAGCGCAAATCCGATGCGATGGTGGATGTCATCAAAGCCGAAGACATCGCCGACTTTCCCGATGCGAACCTCGCGGAATCTCTGCAGCGATTACCCGGTGTATCCATCGACCGAGACAATGGTGAAGGGCGTACTATCACCGTCCGCGGACTGGGCAGCGACTTCACTCGTGTGCGGCTCAATGGCATGGAGACGCTGTCTACCGCGGGTTCCAACGACGCCGGATCAAATCCGAATCGCAGCCGTGGATTTGACTTCAATACCTTCGCTTCGGAGCTGTTCAACTCACTAAAAGTGCAGAAGACGGCGACTGCGGAAGTCGACGAAGGCTCGCTCGGTGCAACGGTTGATCTAACAACCGGCCGGCCACTGGACTTTAAACGCCGACAGATCGCGTTCTCCGCGCAAGATGCGTACTACGAGATCGGCGGTAGTCACAACCCGCGCCTCGCGGGGTTGGTGGCTGATCAATGGTTTGAGGGGCGTCTTGGCGCGCTGGTCTCCGCGGCGTACAACACCCGCAGTCAGAACGCCAATGCATACCGGCGCAGTCCCGGCCACTCGGATTATCTCTACCGAGGAGGAAGCATCACGGGCGTGAGTGGATCCACACTGATGCGTGGCTTCGCGGTGCCCGGTGCTTCGATGCTGCCGGCCGCTATCACGAACCCAGCGGCTCGCGCCGCGCTGTCGGGGTCCAACCCCTCGGCTTACGCGCAGTTGAACGAGCTCACGATCATTCCGGCCCTTCCCGCCATCGAAGAATCTGAGCTCGAGCAGGACCGGCTCGGATTGACGAGCACGCTGCAATGGCAACCCACCGATCGGACCTTGCTCACTCTGGATGCGGTGTATTCGCGCTACTCGCACGAACAAATCAACTATCAGATTTCCCCGGTCGGCCTCAATCGAAACAACACGAATGCCTCCTACAACACGGCGACTGCGGCTACCTCGGCGGCCAATAGACGCCGCATGTACAACACGTGCACGTCGCGTGCTCAGACAGAAACGCAGGATTCGATCGATTGCGGCGAGCAGCTCTACGGCAACACGCCCGTCTTTGCCGGCGGCTTCAGTCTGAACCCGAACAATCTTGAGCCCTATGAGTATTACAACAATCCCGCTTCGGTCGGATATCGGTCGGATCCTTCGGGAAGAGGGCTCGCCTATCGTGACGCGTTGATAGGTCGCCCCACGGTAAGAGTGTTGGATTCCCATGTGAACGAGGCCAATCAGGCCGATTACCTCGTGCTCAACAATGTGGACTTCCGCTCTTCGGCCGATGCGAGCTTCAACACGACACGATTCAAGCAGGGTACGTTCAATTTGCAGCATGAGCTGACCGACCGCCTGAAAGTCGAAGCGTTGTACGGTAGATCTCGATCCACGAACGACAACCAGGGGCTGCTCGCCGAGTTCAATCGACTGGACTCACCGGGCAACTTTGTCTATGACGAGCGTGGCGGCGGATCGATGCCCCGCGTCGAGCTCGGTTTTGATGCGACCAACCCCAATAGCTGGGTCGTCGTGAAGGGCTTCTCCGCGCTACGCAATACCGTGCGCTTCGTGAAGAACGAATTCGAGACCGCTCGAGTCGATCTAGCCTTTGCGATGAATGACAAGTTGACCTTTGTGTTGGGTGCGAGCGTGCGCGACTACACATTCGAGACCATGCAGAGAAGGCGACTGACCGGCGAAACACTGAATCCGAGCCTGCTCGAGCTAGGGCGCTCCGTCAGCTCAATGAGTAAAGTGGCATCCTTCGGGCAAGGGATCGATGCCCCACTCGGCACGCCAACCTCATTCATCGTCCCCGATCTGGATGCGTTCCGGCAGGCCATCGGCTTTGATTGCGGTTGCATCAACCAATGGGGCGACTGGCGCCTGTCGGCACTGTCCACTCCTGAAAATAACTACGATGTGAAGGAAGCGGATACCAGCTACTACACGCAGATTAATTTCGGGTACGACGTTCTCGGGCGCCCGTTGCGTGGAAATCTCGGAGTGCGCTACGCGCTCACGGACCTTGAAGCGAATGGCTTTACACCCGGGTCGAGACCGGTCGTTGGCACGAACGACTATACCGATACGCTTCCCTCGTTGAACCTAGTCTACGCAGTCATGCCGGACGTGCTGCTGCGTTTCGCAACGGCCAAAGTCATGGCGCGGCCTCTATTAGGCAATCTTGCACCGACGATCAGCCAGCTCTCGGTGCCGACCAATGGAAACACCGTTGGGGGTTCCATCACGCTGGGTAATCCGACGCTCGAACCGTTTCGGGGCAAGAACTTCGACTTCGGCGCCGAGTGGTACTTCGCCAGGGGCGCTGTGCTGTCCGCCGCTTACTTCACGAAAAAGATCGATTCTTACCCGCAGACGGTGATCAGCTCGCAGCCGCTCAGCTCATTCCTGGATACCGATACGATTGCACAGATTCGCGCACAACAAACGGACCCGAATTCGATTGCCTATGTTGATGCCGACAATCCCTTCGACGTGCGGCAATTCCGCTCGGCTCCGGGCGGCGATATTAAAGGGTTCGAGCTCGTCTACCAGCAGGACCTGACCTTCCTGCCCGGATTCTTCCGCAACTTTGGCGTTCAGGCGAACTACACGCATATCCATTCGGAGCTGCAGTACATCATCGATCCAGGCACGTCAGATGGTTCGCGTCCGCAGTTGACACAGATCGGTCCTTGGACCGGCGCTTCACCGGATGCGTTTAATTTCACGGTCTACTATGAGACCAAGACCTGGAGTGCACGCGTTTCCAGCGCTTATCGAAAAAAGTACATCACCGCTTACCCGCTTGCGGCAGGCTCTTGCGAGCCCGGAGTCTGCGATTCCCCGTTGATCAATGACTTCATTGGAAACGAGGCCACGTTGAGTGTGGATGCATCCACGTCATACAGGCTTTCCGACAATATCCGGCTGACATTCGAGGCGCTCAATCTGACAAATCAGCCGCGAGAGCGATGGGCTTACGCCGACAGCCCATTAGTCACGGAGTACGGCAGCACGGGCCGACAATATTTTGCGGGCCTGCGGATGAAGTTTTGAGCGATGAATACTTGGCATTTCGGATGGCTGATTCTATTAGGTGGATGTATGTCAGCCGGCGCGGAGCCGTCAGCGGCGGCGACGAAGGTTTCCGCGCCGATTGATGCGTTCCCGGGGGCGGAAGGAGCGGGGCGCTATGCGGCCGGTGGCCGTGGCGGCGTGATTTTGAAAGTGACGAACCTCGCCGATGCCGGCCGTGGAAGCTTGCGCGAGGCGATCGAAACGACAGGGCCCCGAATCATCGTGTTCGAGGTTTCCGGCACGATCGCGCTCGAGAGTCCCCTGAGAATCGAGAATTCGCGAGTTACGGTTGCGGGACAGACTGCCCCTGGCGGCGGCATCACGTTGCGCAATTATCCGCTGATTGTCACGGCGGATGACGTGGTGATTCGATTCATCCGCTCGAGGCTGGGCGATGAGCGGCGCTCCGAAAGCGATGCCATTTGGGTCAACAAGGGCCGACGGATCATTCTCGATCACGTTTCGGCGAGCTGGTCGGTGGACGAAACGCTCTCTGTCAATAATTCATTCAAGGATCCGCAAGCAGGTTTTTACGATGTGACGGTGCAATGGTCGATTATTGCGGAGTCGCTGAATCGATCCGTGCACGTCAAAGGCGCGCATGGATATGGATCGCTGATCGCGGGCGGCAACGGTACACGTATCAGTTTTCATCACAATCTATGGGCGCATCACCTTGGGCGCAGCCCGAGACCCGGCAACCCCATGCCGCCTGGCAAAGACCCGATCGGCACTTTCCACGATTACCGCTCTAATGTGTTTTATGACTGGGGCGGAGCGCATGCAGGTTACAACGCGGATACCGGCGTGAAGGCGTCGATCGTGAAGTACAACTTCATTGATAACTCTTACGTGCGCGGTTCGGCCTCCACAGGCACGATCGCATTTCAGGAATCCAATGAGCTCGCGCAAGCTTGGTTTTCCGGGAACAGCATGGACGGTGTGATTCCGAAAGATCCGTGGAGTCTGGTTTCGGGCAAGCAGGGGGCCGCTTATCAGCTCAAGCAGCCGGTGGATGTCGCACCGATCTCGCCGGACTCCGCCGAATCATCTTATGCGCGAGTGCTCAATGCAGCAGGCGCATCGCTCGCTCGGGATGCGGTCGACACACGCATGGTGCGCAGTGTGCGTGATCGCACGGGAGCGCTGATCAATAGCCAGAAAGAGGTGGGCGGTTGGCCAGAGCTGACCTCAACGCTTGCGCCTCCAGATACTGATGGTGATGGTATTCCGGATGAATGGGAGCGAGCGCACGGACTTGATCCACAACGCGCCGATGACCGGTTTGATCCGGACGGCAACGGGTACACAAACATCGAGGAATATTTAAATGCCCTCGTGCCACGCGTTGAGGTTCTCCCTGCTGGCGGTGTGTACCGTTCCATAGGAGAGGCGCTCACGGCCTTGCCGGCTCTGGGAGGAGAAATTGCGCTCGCTCCGGGCGAATATCGCGAGAAAGTTCACATCGATAAGCCGAATGTTCGCCTGCGAGGATTCGGGGCGCGGCCTGAAGATGTGGTGATCGTCTGGAGCGATGGTGCGGTGAATGCTGGCGGTACCCTGAATACAGCTACCTTAAGCGTTTCCGGCGATGGTTTCCGAGCAGATCATCTGACCGTCCAAAACGATTACAGCCAGCGATTCGCTCCGCCATCCCAAGCTGTTGCGCTGGCGGTGACGGGCGATCGCGCCATCTTCAACGGCGTGCGGCTCATCGGCGCACAAGACACTTTGTACGCCGGCACTCGCAAGTGTGGAGAGCCGCCGTGCCGCACCAGTCGCCAATACTTCCGTGACTGCACCATCGAGGGCCACGTCGATTTTATTTTCGGCGATTCCAAGGCTTTTTTTGATCATTGCCGGATTCACGCGATCGCGCGCGACGGCGTTTTCATCACTGCGCACAGCCGAACGGCGGCCGATCAGGATCGAGCGTTTGTATTCGATGGCTGCGTTCTCACGGCGGATCCGAAGGCGCGAAATATCTTCTTCGGCAGGCCGTGGCGGGATTACGCCGCCGTGATCTTCATGAATACACGGATCGATGCGGATCTTCATCCGGATGGCTGGCGTGAGTGGACACCCAATGTCACGCAGCGGCTGAAAACGGCGTTCTATGCGGAATATGGTTCGACTGGCCGTGGCGCTAATCCCGGTGCGCGACAATCTCACGCGCATCAGCTGACAAAAGATGAAGCCGCAAAATGGTCTGCGCGCGCTGTTCTGTCCGGCGACGACGGTTGGCGGCCGGATTTGCTTAACGATTAAGACAGCGCGCATCCGCTGCGTTGGGAGATTAAATGCCTCGACTGACTCGCCGAACCACATTGCAGGCCGCTCTTTCCTCGCTGATTGCCACTGTCACGACCCGAGCCGGCACCACCTCGTCCACGAAGAGCTCCGGCGAGAGCGCTTCACCGGGACCGCTGACACTCTGGTACCAACAACCCGCGGTGCAGTGGGTTGAGGCGTTGCCGATCGGAAATGGCCGAATCGGCGCCATGGTATTCGGCGGGACAAGCGAAGAACGCTTGCAGCTGAATGAAGATACGCTCTGGGGAGGCGGACCCTATGATCCGGCGAATCCTGACGCGCTGAGCGCGCTTCCTGAGGTAAGGCGTCTGATTTTCGAAGGACGCTACGTCGAGGCGAAGGCGCTCATTGATGAAAAGATGATGGCAAAGCCGCTACGTCAGATGTCTTATCAGTCTGTTGGCGACCTGTTGCTGTCGTTCGCTGAGACCACGGCAGAGGCAGCGGATTACCGACGCGAGCTCGATCTCGATTCCGCACTGACGACAGTGCGATTTCGGCGTGCCAACACCGTGTTCACACGAGAAGTGTTTGGATCTCCCGTGGATCAAGTGATCGCCGTGAGAATCAGCGGCGATCGTCCCGGCTCCGTAAGCTTTGAGTCTCGCTTTCGTCCGCCGACGTCCAAAACGGAAGCCACCGTGCTGGTGGAAGATGGCGATCTCGTAATGCGGGGCCGCAATGCCTCACAAAATGGAGTGCAAGGCGCGCTGACGTACGAGGCACGCGCCCAAGTCATTGTGCGCGGTGGCGAAGTGCTGAACCGCGTAGGCTCAGTGGCCGTGCAGAATGCAGATACGGCGATCATTCTGATCGCAATGGCCACGAGTTATCGCCATTACAACGATACGAGTGGCGACCCGCGTGCAATCGTCAAAGCGCAGCTTGCGCGAGCGTCGCGCAAATCCTATGCGAGGTTGCGACGTGACCACAGGATTGAGCATCAGCGGCTGTTTCGGCGTGTGACACTCGATCTGGGCACGACGAGCGCAGCGAATCTCCCCACGGATCAGCGCGTGCGCGACTCGCTTCAATCGGATGATCCGCAGCTCGCGACGGTGTACTTTCAGTACGGTCGCTACCTGTTGATCTGCTGCTCACGCCCGGGTACGCAGCCCGCCAATCTGCAAGGACTCTGGAACGAGTCGCTCAATCCACCTTGGGGCAGTAAATACACGATCAATATCAACACGGAGATGAACTACTGGCCCGCTGAGCCTACTGCGCTGGGCGAGTGCGTAGAGCCTCTCATTGCGATGGTTCGAGATTTGGCCACAACCGGAGCGCGCACGGCAAAGACGCAATATGACGCTCGCGGCTGGGTCACCCATCACAACACTGATCTATGGCGCGCTACCGCGGCAATCGATGGCGCACAGTTCGGCATGTGGCCGACCGGCGGAGCCTGGTTGTGCACGCACCTGTGGGAGCACTACGAATACAACTGCGATAAGCGGTATCTCGCCGAAGTTTTTCCCCTCATGAAGGGCGCTGCCGAGTTCTTCCTGGATACCCTGGTGCCGTTGCCCGGGACGGATTTGCTGGTGACGAGTCCCTCTCTGTCTCCGGAAAACAGCCACGGGGCGGGAGTTTCAACCTGCGCCGGGCCTGCGATGGACAGCCAGATCCTTCGTGATCTTTTCAGCCAGTGCATCGAAGCGGCGCGGATACTGGAGATTGAGCCTGATTTTCAACGTGAGGCGCAGCGCGCTCTGCAGCGGCTTGTGCCGGATCGTATCGGGCGAGAAGGACAGCTGCAGGAATGGCTCGAAGACTGGGACATGCAGGCGAAGCAATTGCATCACCGGCACGTATCGCATCTGTACGGCCTTTACCCTAGCAGTCAGATCAATATGCGCGACACGCCGGCGCTCGTGCGAGCCGCTCGACGTTCACTCGAGATTCGCGGGGACGATGCGACGGGGTGGGGAATCGGCTGGCGTTTGAACTTGTGGGCGCGACTCGAGGATGGCGAGCATGCCCATCAAGTGTTGAAGCTATTGCTCGGACCCGAGCGCACCTATCCCAATCTGTTCGACGCCCACCCCCCGTTTCAGATCGATGGCAATTTCGGTGGAACCGCCGGAATTGCGCAAATGCTGATGCAGAGCTATCGCGGTCACATCCGGCTATTGCCGGCGCTTCCGAAAGTATGGTCCCAAGGCCGTGTCGAAGGTCTGCGCGCGCGGGGCGGATTTGCTCTGGATATCCACTGGCAAGCTGGTGAGTTGAAAACCGTCAGTATTCGACGTGTGGCAAAAATTCAGAATGGCGAGAAAACAGCGCCGGCCAGACTGGTGTACCGCGAGTCCGTCCTTGATGTGAACCCCGGCTGGTCACGTGCTCTGTCGGTTATCTGGACGGGCTCACAGCTCCGCCTCTCACAATAGGGGTTGACCGAATGCTGCTCTGATCGGCCAGGGAGGTTGGATGCAGAAAAGGCGCCGGTGTGCATTCCGATTTTCGAAAGTTGATTTATCTAACAAAGCTGCTTCAACTCGCATTCGAGCTGCCCGATGAGCAGGATCGCGCCAACACTGCCTCATTGTGTGAAGCGCGCTTCGTATTGTGCTGGCGGGGCCCGTTCTGCAAGCGCGCTGCGCAGGGCTGACATCCGTTCTGAAGCTGTCAGATGCTCCGATGAGAGCAGTCCGCTCACCTTCAAATGTTCGTATTGCACATCGCTCAAGAGCGCACGCAGGCTTTCATGTGCTGTGCGGGAAAGTTGGGCGAGGTTCATGTCCAGCGAGGCCCAGTCCACTGTCTGCCCTTGCTCCTCGAGCTCGAAGGCTTCTAGATAGTAGTTGTTAGTCAGACGATCGTAATCGCGAATGCTTTTATACACCTTCTCGACGCGCTGCTCTTCGAGCCTCCACGCGCCAGCGTTCTGCATCATTGTCTGATAGCGGTAGTCCTGTCTTTTTTCGAATGTATCGTAGGCTTGTGCACCCAGAATCCGCCGGTAGTCGTCCGTCCGTGCGGCATCGATTGCATGCTGTCGCTCCTCGTAGCTGGAATCTAGTGACCTCGCTTGTTGGATGTGCGAGTTCAACTCGGAGTGACTCTCAGCCGAACGGCGTTCCGCCTCCACGAGCGCTTGCACCTGGGAATCCGTTGGATGGACGTCGCTGAAAATTTGTCGCTGGACCGTCGCCGGGTCACTCGCATTCTCCACTGCTGGGCGCCTTGCCGGGCCGAGTAGGCCTGTCAATCGCTGCTCGAATGCGGCCTGTATTCGTTCGTCTCCTTCAGTAAAGGCGATGTCATCCATCTTGCCGGAACGATGTGCGCGCTCAAGATCATGCAGTCTTTGCAGACGATCCTTCTGCAGCTCGTAAAGCGCAGACTTCTCTTCACTCGTGAGGGAAATACGATCCAAAGCAAACGCCGTAAGCGTCTGTTGCATGTCCCAGGAACGAAAACCTGCCGCGCCGAGCACAGCACGAAGCGCATTCTCTTGATCTTGCTTGTACGCTTCGACGAGATCGGCATAGGTGTCCATCTCCAACTCGCCGCGCGCAACCTGACGTTGAAACTCCATCTCCCGCTGTTGCCAGCGCAATTCAAAGTCGTCAAGTACCTCCCGCGCTACCGCAGCGTTTGACTTGCCTGCACGAGGCGCTGCTGCTGTTGGCAGAACAACAGTGGCCGGCGCCGCTTGCGGTGGCGGCACGGTAAATGATCCCGATAGTTCAGTCGGCGAGCTCCGCCGCGCAATATCGCTCTTCGGTTGCTGCAGCACTATGCCGAGGAGCGCTACCCCGCCAATCGCACCTATGAGAGAGGCTTTATGCACAGCCTTAATCTTCAACTGCGTCCGAGGTCAATGAACATGTACAGCGTTGAAGCGACACTGTGTGGCCCACCGGGTTCACAAGTTCTTATGACCGGTGAGCCACAATCGGACGTCAGTTCTGTACAAAGGTCGTGATGCTCTGCGCGGGCAATGTCGTCGTGAACGATCCGCCAGACAGCGTAATCGTACCCACGGTTGCCATGTTCTGGCTACTCGAAGTGCGGATTGCCGTGACGGAGGGCACCGAGCCGTTTTGAACAGTGAACGTCTGATTCACCGTCGAGTTGCCCTGATTGATTGCGATGATCACGACCTTCGCTCCCTTATAGGCCGAGACGAAGATATTGGGCGACGGGTTGTAGGTGGCGTTGGCGCGCACGTAACCGGGGCGGACAAATTTCGCAAAATGTCCCATCACGTAGCCGCGCTTGGTCACGGCGCCGCTGTCGTTGATCGGTCCATAGCTGCGCTTCAAATACCACCACAGGTAGGCGGAAAAGTTTCCGACCGTCATGCTGTCATGGATTTCCTTCCCTGTGCGTAGTGCACCCGCCCAATCGGTATTGTTCTCCAGGTGCTCGGTCATCCACACCTCTTTGCCCTTGCTGCGTGCCAAGGGATAGTCCGCCAGACCAGCGCCGTATATGTGACCGCCAATTATCGAGGTACGCGCCGCCGCCGCCGAATCGTTGAGGATGGGATCAGTCATGCCTTTGTTGAAGTTGAAAGACTCCGCCGCGATCAGCCGCGTGCCGCCAATGGCGGTGCCGTGGGTTCTCAGAAAATCCACCATCTGCGCCGCAGTCCAGTCACATGACTCATAGGTAACGCGGATGTCAGGCTCGTTCTGAATTGAAACACCGTAAAGATTGACGCCGCCCGCCGCCATGTAATCCACGAAGCTCTTCAAGTGGGCTGCGTAGGCTGCATAGGATGTTGGCTTCAAAGAGCCGCCGACTATGTTGTTGTTGGTTTTCATTGACGCGGGTGGAGACCAAGGCGAAGCGATCACGATCGCACCGCGAGCAATGGCCTTCTGCGCGTTCGAACGCTCGCTAGTCCATTGGCTGCTGCCCTGCGGTGCGATGCGCACGCGCAGAACGCTGAAGCCAATCTGATTGGAGTTTCCATTGCCGAACAGCGAGTTCATCTCGGCGTCCGTCAGCGCACCGAGCCAAACGCTGGCGCCGCCAAAACCACGCACGGTCTGAGCAGTGCTCGTGAGATTGACGAAAGCGGTGGCCGCTTGCGCAGACACATTGACGACGCTCAGCGCCATGACGGCGGTCAGAAGCGAAAACGCCCGGCCAGCAAAGCGATTGCAGTGTTTCATGAGGTCCCTCTCATATGCGTCTATCGACCACTGCTCTCGGCTCCGGCAGACCTGAGCTGATTTGAGCAGGCGTGCTGCCCGGCGTCCTTAGACTGCACCTCTCTGATGAATTGGTTGTGCACGAGCAGCGCGATCGCAACGTCAATAATGCAACGGCCACATCCATCGCTGCTCGAGGCGCCCTGATGGCACCTCAACGCGCGATACGGAGCTTCGCAATCATTCATCCGTTCATCGAAAGACTCAGCAGGATTCTGGCGCGGGAATAAGACCGGATGACTGTGCATTCTGGCCCCTCCATATGTGTCAGAAATCTCAGGGCTCGGGCGTATGCGCACGCATCACTGAAGGACGCTTGTCACGATGCGCCTTGGCATCGGGTAGGCGAATGGGCTTACTGCTTGCTCCTGCAGCGAGATAACGGTTCGCGGCGGATGCCTCAGTGCTCTGCAATAGCGGTGACCCAGGAGGTCCGCAGCCATGCAGGTCAATGTAAAGGTTGCCGGCAGCGTTCCGGCCATGACATGGTTGACGAACTATCTGGGGCGGTAAGTGTTACCGAACTGCGCATGGGACCATAAGGTCAGCGACAGCATCGCAACGCGAAACCCACGAGCACGAGTCAAGTTCATAAAATGTTTGGCGCCGAGAATGGAATTTTGGCAACGAGAATGGAGGGAACCAGATCATGAAATTACGTTACCTTACCGCGGGCGCGCTCGCCTTCGTGGCGACCGTTTGCATTGCCGACAATCCGTTGATCTCGCACGTCTACACGGCGGATCCAGCGGCGCGTGTTTTCAACGGCCGCATGTACGTAGTCACGTCGCACGACCTGGACACCCAGGCCAGTTACGACATGGTTGACTATTACATGTTCTCGTCGGATGACATGATCAACTGGCGCGATCACGGCATTGTTTTTGACGTTAATAGAGATACCACCTGGGCGAATTTGGCATACGCGCCCGACATGATTTCCCGCAACGGTAAGTACTACCTGTACTTTCCCAATGGCGCCAACGGAATTGGTGTAGCGGTGAGCAACAGTCCGACCGGTCCGTTCACTGATCCGCTGGGCCAGGCGCTAGTCAGCCGCAGCACGCCCAACGCCAACGTCCAGTGGCTGTTCGACCCGGGCGTCTTTGTCGACGACGACGGCCAGGCGTATCTCTACTTCGGCGGCGGCGCGCCGGGCAACGCGCGCGTGATCCGTTTGAACAGCGACATGATCAGCACCAGCGGCTCGGCCATCACGCTCGATGTGCCGAATTTCTTCGAAGCGCTGTACATGCATAAAAGGAACGGCGTTTATTACCTTTCCTATTCCACGACGCCGGCGACCGGGTTTCGGATCGACTATATGACGAGCAGCAGCCCGACGTCGGGCTTCACGCACCGCGGCACCATCCTGCCGAATCCTTGGCAAAACGGGAACAACAACCATCACTCGATCCTGGAACACAACGGCCAGTGGTACGTCTTCTATCACAATCGCGCGGTGGCAAATGAACGCGGTGCCTCCAGCTTCCAGCGTTCCATCAACGTCGACCGGCTCTTCTATAACAGCGATGGCACGATTCAGCAGGTGATCAACGGCCCGGCGGGCGTGCCTAAACTCAAGAACGTCGATCCGTTCGTG
>Ga0307515_10019279_pt1 | contig 12294 bp, 8 predicted proteins | sample 17_EM_MG_FD_194513 | JGI IMG/M metagenome (GOLD analysis project Ga0307515, IMG submission 194513) | Populus trichocarpa ectomycorrhiza microbial communities from riparian zone in the Pacific Northwest, United States - 17_EM | ecosystem: Host-associated > Plants > Roots > Unclassified | place...
AAAAAACAAAAACCCACAAGATGCAGACTGCAGAGATGGACTTGAAATGGAGTTAGAATTTTAATCATCAAAAAGTCGTCTCTTTTTTTATTTGTCCATGTAGTTTGATTAAAGTAAATATTGATGCAAGGGTGAACTTAAAGAGATGAGATGAGAGATAGAGAGAAAAGAAGGAGGGGCTACGGGGAGATGAGAGGCATGATGGAGAAAAAAAGGGAAAAGGGAGGGGGGGCGTCAACTGCACTTTAGGTCTAGGGTTTTTTCTATTTATACTTGGTTTTTTTTTAAATGCTGGAATGGTTGAACCGGTTCGGTTCGATTCGGTTCAATCGGTTTCAGACTTTGGAAACCGAAACCGAACCGAACTGGAATTTTTTAATGATTTTTTAATCTGTTAATTCGGGTTTTTTTTTTCGGTTCGGTTTTTGCGGTTATTTTTTTTTTCCAGTTTTTTCGATTTATTCGGTTTATCGGTTTTTTTGCTCGCCCCTACCTTGAACATGAACTGGTGGATGGGAATAACGGTGCGGAAGCTTGTTCCTTTATATGCAATACCAAGAAAGATATCTCCCATAAATTGATAATCAACAGAGTTGAAGTTCTGCACATCTGATGGTGGAATATGTGCCTTGAGTGGTCTAGAGCAACCAAAAAAAAAAAGGATTTGTGATAGTGTTGTCAACAAGTATTTTCTGTTAAGCATCATGATTTTGGCTTGTTTCTCCTAGTGTCTTGCATGACCGTATAACGCTCTTGGCTGAATTCTGAGGTCGATGTTCAATAAGAAGATAATCCATTCCTGTTATGAGTATGGTGCAGAACTGCAACTAAAGAACATATACTGTTTGATTATCTTAAATTTCATTACATGTGCTAAATGTTAGCCGGCGAAGTTCCCAGTGATGAACAGTGATCCCAATCAGGGATTCTATGGTTCAGAGGCACAAGAGGACTGTCTGTTCTAATTTACTAATGGCAAAGACCGACTTGCTAGTTAAAAGACACGTTCTTGCATACTGGGATGCATCTTCTGTTTCTTTAGGGTTTTTAGGCTGTACTGATCTTTGGGTTTTGCCAAGCTGCTAGTTAGTTTCCTCTACCTTACCTGTCAACATCTGCTGTTCTATTTCTAATTACTTTTTCATTAAAAGCTAGTTAGTTAATAAATGTGCTGTAATCAATGAAATTTAAGATAAAAAGTTCTCAACGACCTCCTTAATTAATCTAATTATGATGTCCCATGAATCATGCGCCTGTAGGATGATAACCTAGACTCTTCATGTATTTTCTGCATTCACCGTGCACTTCTCATGGAGTCTCTGCCTATCAGCACCAACTACTGGTTAAATTAATAATCAGGGCATTCAAAGAATATTACTGCATTATTTAATATGTTCAGGCAAGCTGTCATGATCCATAATTATTGGGGACGTTCACCAGATGAATCATGTTGCTGCTTGAAATGTTATCCTCTACACAAATAAATAATGTATGAACAAGCATGCATTTCTTTTTAACACCGACAGTTTAAAGCAGAACAAAGAAAGGAAACCGTGTCATAGCACAATACCATAGCTCCAGCCATAGTACAGTGCGAACAAAGGATTTATAGAGGGACTGCAGCATCTTCCAGTTATTATAAAGCTTTAACTAACAAGAGAGCCTTATTATAAGGTTACTTTGGGCTCATCTAAACACAGTTTGTCTAACCAAACAAGCTCGATGTGGTATTTGGGGTGTCAAAGCAAGCTTTACCCCTTTATTCCAGATTTAGAAATCCAGGTGCCAAACATTTTTCATAGCTTCAGACCCTTTCTGTTATTCATGGCATTATTCTATCCTGAATCGCCCATCTCAGAAGACACCCTCAGACAAATGATTAATGTGAATACTATATTTCAATTTACAATAGCAAATAGAAGAAACCTTAATATAAGTTCCCATGATCATAGGACAATCCAAGTAATTGGACCACCAAATCTTTTGATGATATGGAAACAAAAAGTTTTTTGCATATAAATTAGGGGAACAAAGAAGAAAACTAAACACAGAAAATGGAGAGCGCCTGGAATTTACTTGCCGGGTAGGGTCTTTTCTCCGCTGAAACAGAGAAAATTGAGAGTTGATACCAAACAACAACAACCGGGGCCCCCGGCATGGCCAGTCTTTGGTAACATCTTTGACCTCGGAGCCATTCCACACCAGACATTGTACAAGCTCAAAGAAAAGTATGGTCCTGTAATTTGGCTAAAACTTGGATACACAAACACCTTGGTGATACAGTCTGCCGAGACTGCTGCAGGATTATTCAAGAATCATGACCTTGCTTTCAGCGATCGCAAAGTCCTTCTTGTGTTTACAGCTCATAATTACTACCAAGGATCACTGGCACTAGGTTGGTATGGCCCAAACTGGCGCATGCTCCAGCGTCTCTGCTCAACAAAGCCCATGATAAATTGATAACCAAGCAAATCGATCAGACAGCTGTCCTCCGACAGAAATGCATTGATGACATGATAAGGTATATTGAAGAGGATGTTGCAGAAGCACAAGCACAGGGAGAGTCGGGGGAAATCAAGGGCGCCCACTACCTCTTCCTTATGACCTTCAATCTAATTGGCAATCTTGTGCTGTCACGGGATCTTGTGAACCCTCGGTCAAAAGATGGCCATAAATTCTATGATGCCATGAACAATGTCATGAAGCGGGCTGGGACACGAAATGTGGCAGAATTCTTAACATTTTTGAAATGGCTGGATCCTCAGGGGATCATGAGGAACATGGTGCAGGACATGAGACAAACCATGAGGATAGTGGAGAAATTTGTGAAGGAGATGACAGAGGAGTGGAAGTCAGGGAGAAAAAAGACAAACGACTTCCTAGATGCACTATTGGAGCATGAAGGTGACGAAAAAGATGGGCCTGACGTGATCTCAGATCAAAATAGACTAATTATCATACTGGTAAACACGATGCCTTAAATGCAGATTACACATATCAAACCAAAATTTTCATCAAGCTTCTGTGAAGTATGTATCATAAACATTTGTTAACTACATTTAATTCAAAGTTCTTACTCAATGGTGCAGGAAATGTCTTTTGGTGGATCAGAAACTACAAGCACCGCGATGGAATGGGCCATGACAGAGCTATTGCGCAACCCTATGGTGATGGGATGAGCTACAGAAGAGCTTCATCAAGTTGTTGGACCCAAATGAAAGGTTGAGGAAAGCGACATAGATCAACTTCCATATTTGCAGCCAGTGGTTAAGGAAACACTAAGGTTACATCCAGTCATTCCTTTGCTGCTTCCACAAAATACTTTAGAAGATACAAACTTCATGGGGCACCTAATACCCAAAGATACACAAGTTTTTGCGAAAGCATAGGGTATTGGGAGAGACCCAGATTCTTGGGAGGATCCCATGTCTTTCAAGCCTGAGAGATTTCTAGGATCAAACATTGAGTACAGGGGACAGAATTTTGAGTTTATTCCATTTGGATCTGGGAGATGAATTTGTGTGGGCATGTTATTAGCTCATAGGGTAGTTCTCCTTGGTCTAGCCTCTCTGCTGCACTGTTTTGACTGGGAGCTTGGCAGCAATTATGCTCCAGGGACCATAGACGTGAATGAGAGGATGGGACTAACAGTGCAAAAGCTCATACCCTTAAAAGCTAAACCAAAGCAGATAGGGAGAATGATAAATGTCAAATGAGTTTCTGCAAGTTGGGTAACGAGGTCATTTGCATGTGGAATGCGTGTTTTGAATAAATGTCTTCAGCAATAATATCAATAAGAAACAGATGCGGGGATTATATGACAGCTAAGGAGTTTTCTCTACTGACTGTTTTTAATTACTTGCTGCTGCTCATGTTCTCCATAACTAGTGTTCCTGCCAAAAAAAAAAATTAGCATCCTAAATCTATAGCATTTGGAAGGACAAACTGGTCATCAAGATGACCACTTAATCTGTATCCAGCATCTGGCAAAAATTTTAGCACCTGTATTTTATTTCATACTATTCAGCACAGCAGTACGTGAATTGTTCCATTCTTGAACAATGTAATCTAATTTCAGCACTTGCTATAAATTTAAGTAGACTGCTGACACCCTATCTTGCTAATCACATTTCAGGAACACAAATTTCTAATATCATAGACAGATTGAATACATTATTTCTTGCCCTACAGATGGGGGTGTTGATGGAGAAAGTATCGCTGGAGAGAAGGGGAAAAAAAAGACTTCCTATACTTGATCTAAAAATCAAGATTTGGTAGAGTATGCAGACACTTTAGCCTCAAAGATAACTGACTATCTAACATACAGTATGGTCAAATTTCAGGCATTGCTGAAAGAGTGGTAAAATTGCATTTCTCTACATTCTAGACATTCTCATGTTACAATATAGGTTATGCATACATCCAAAAATGAATGAATTTGAAAACCCAGATGCGGAGAGTAGATCAACGTGCTTAGACACAAGAGCATTGATTGATTGATCAAAATGGTACCTTAACAATGTGAGGATGCAGCATTAAGAAGTTGCTTTCTGGGAGTATGGTCTGGTAGCCCAATCCAAATCATTTCATGAACCTGGTCACCTCATCATTTGAGACCTATGAGAACCTGTTCAATCCTGTGCCATATAATATGCATGATGATCCCTTTTTGGCTCATAAAAGGAACTAGCTCTGCAGCCCGGAATCTCTGGCAAGGCTTTTTCATCATGTTCTCCGTGCCAGATGTAGTTCAGACCAACAAGAAGTTCTGTTATTGCAGCCTCAGTCTTTGCTTGATCCGCAAAATGGAGGGTCTGAAACAGGAGTACATTTGTGCTGGAAACCTCATGTGCCCTCTCAAAGTTTTGCTTGGACTGCCATCTTATCATGTTATGAGCCAGTGGAGACAGCCATTCCAATATCTGTGACAAAGCCAGGTTCCACTCTGCTGCAAGTGAAGCATCATATACAAATGGAGCAAGAGATTTGGCATGTGCCTTGAGCCTAGCCTTCAGAGCAGATCTTATAGTTGTGGGTAACATGCCATACAGGTCATCTCTTGTTTCAAAGTCAATCATATGAGTCGATGAAGCTACCTTATCAATTAATATGATCAAATTTGCATAATGGAGAGCTAAAGCAGCAGCACCAAGAGTGGATGAGGGGGCTTTCAACAACCCCTGCTTTGAATTGAATAGAGCTAATTTAGAATAAAATCGGTTGCTGCGTGAAAGAGATTCCATATTTGATTTTTCCATTAGATCAACTTTTTTCATATAGTCACTTGTGAGCCTCAAAGAACCACCAACAACAGAATTGCAGGTCAGCAAAATAGGAGAATCACTTCCACTCATCATGCATTCCTTAAAAGAACCAACATGAGACAATCCTTTTGTTTTCAAGCGAGACTGCTTTCCATGTAGGCTGGATGACTGATGATGAGGTTGAAGCTGTTGCTTGCTTATTTTATACTTCTCAGCAGCCAGTCCTGAAGTCGAACCTGATGTTCCTGTAGGTACTGAAGAGAACCCATGTAGAATATCCTCTGAAGGAAGTATAGAAGATTGCATTAGAACAGAAAAGGAACGGGTCTGAGGAAGACAATCAGGATTCCTCTGTTTGCAATTGCTGTTTCCCTGAGCAGATGGTAGTTGATTGATCTCAAAAACATGCTTGATTCTCTCAAGTATAGTTAAAAGTGATCTTGCCAAAAGACGGACAACATAATCATAGGTTCTAATCCATGGTGACATCTCCCGCAGATTTCTAACTTCCTGTCGCTGCCACATTACTTTCTTCTGAAATTGGAGCAATTTCACACGATCTAAGTCAGCATTGGCCCGCAGTCTCCTAAGAGTTTGTTCAAGTTCTGCAAGAACTTCCAGCTCCTGAGACAATTGCATTGTAACTGCAACAAATTTCTCCATTTTTTTAACTTTCCTCTCCATCTTCTTTAATCTATATTGCCACCCAAACCACTCAAGATTATTCCCAACCGGGTCATTAACAAAACGTTCAAATAGGAGGAAAGGAGGGTCTTTGCACTTCCTCCCAAGCCGAGCCACAGATCTTGCAATTAGCCTGAAATTCTCCAGTATCTCATTTAGTGCAAGATCCATCAGGCAATCATGATCCTCAGCTACAAGCCTTTTAACTCCAACTGAGTTGACAATCTCTTCCCTCAACCTATGGATCTCTCTATCACTCAAATAGTTCCATAAATTAACGACCTTGGACATCAAGCCTGCAACTTCATATGCCAATACTCCAATTGCTTCCTTATCAGTCTCTGCAGAGACTTTTCGTGAATTCCACCTCCAATTAATAAACCACGAGTCAGCTACCATCGCCTGTCCCATCAAATAACATATGTTACAGACAAAATCTCAAAAACAAACTTCAGGGGGTCTACTGATCCCCGTATAACAGGTAGAAGCACATAAACCCGAGACTGATTCGACTACTAAAATCTGCAAGAACTCAACGATATGACAAAGTTTTGTTTCTCAAGAAACTAGTAGAAAGACCAAACCTTAAAGTACAAGATGACTTAAAACTGAGCTATAAGAGAGTTCAGCATCACTAGAAATCAAACATTAAAATCGGCAGCATGTCCCACCTAAACTCAGACTTCAAACAGGCAGACGATTAACTCTAGTACACCACATAAAATATTGGAATTGCCATATCTTCAAAATAACAGAAAGGAAAAGAATATAACAGTAACCATAAGAGAGGAAGTACAGCAAAATTTTGAATCTTGAGTCTATTAATTGATCAGGGTCTCCAAAATAGAAAACAAAATCCATCATTAGAAAACTAATTACTTACTTGGTTTAGTCAAAATAGTTGAGCAATTACTTTCAATAAATCATAAAAATTATTTTCATTTTTAGAATTTAAAAGATTGAGTTTCTTTCACATTTCAGCAACCAAACACAAAAGTTGTATAATTGAAGTCAAAATCTCTTCCACCGACCATATCACATACTTTCATTAAATCACAGTAACTGTTTTAATTGTAATTTTCAATTTACAAACCACATGACTTCCTATAATAAAAGAGAGGGGGGGGGGGGCGCGGAGGAAAACAGCCTGAGATCTCAAGCTTAAAAATCATCAAAATGAAGAAATGTAAAGAACCCAAAATCCGCCTGAGATCTCAAGCTTAAAAATCATCAAAATGAAGAAATGTAAAGAACCCAAAATCCGAAATTACACAAAGAATCACCAAGCCATCTTGTCAAACTACAGCACAAAAGAACAAGCAAGCATACACTCACCAAAGCAATAATGCTAGGTAGTACCACAAAGGAAGAGCAGGGTGAACAGTGAGGTGGGAGTTTAAAAAAGTAGAAAGCGTGATTAAACCGTACGCCACACCACCATCATATATAGCAATAGCTAAAGCAGAGAGCCAGAAAAAAATGGGTAAACAAACGAAATTCGGTCAATCCGAGGTAGAATAAGAAAAGACGACCATTGATATTTTGTTTTCAGGTTTATGCCTGAGGACTTCTAAGGATTCGCAGTTAGTATATATATATATTCTTTGTTTCTTTTCCGCCCACTACCACCCTCAATAAATTCCTCTGCAACAATTTTAAATAATTTCAACATCAGTATATTTAGAAAATATTTTTTAAAAAATAAATATTTAAAAGTGAGTTTCAACATATTTTTTATTAAAATTTAAGTTTTTATTAAAATTTAGAAGTTGAGGTGCAGCTGTGTTTTATTATTTTTTTATTTAAAATTATTTTTTATATTTTTATATTGTTTTGTTGTATTTATTTTAGAAATATTTTTTTAAAATAAAAAAATATTATTTTAATAAAAAATATTTTAAAAAATAACAATATCCGACTCCCAGGTCATCAAATTAGTTTAGGTTTCGGGGGAATCCGTAAGGCATATGCACTTTAATTGTACAACTATTCAACACACAATTAGAATATTAAATTAAATAAATACAAATGTGGGAAACAAGATCTTGTCTTCACTTGATATAATCTATGGACTCTCATTCCGCGAAATAAATCTGAAATCCTTTCACATTTTCATGCACGCGCACATAGATTTTAACAATATCATATTACAATTACATTTTGATTGCTCATATGTGGGAAACAAGGTTTTTTTTAAGAGATAAGTTCAATGAAGGTGATTTAAACCTTTAATGATGTTGGAAAAAAGAGATAAAGACTTGGAAAAAAAATTATTTAATTTGATTTTGAGTTTTACAGGCTGATTATAACATGTTTGGTTGTTAAGAATGGGATTTTAGAGTTTTTATTTCATGTTTTTAAGGGAAAACATGTTGAAATTTAGGATTTTGAAATCCAAAAACTCAAACCTTGATTTCTCAGTCACCTTCAATGACCGCAACTATTATAGTAAACGACGAGTCATTTAGTGCCTTAAAAAAAATACAAGGCAAGCTTAGACTTCAAGGCCCAAGCATGCTTGGCCTTTTTTTAAAAGTACAAGCATGCGAGTATAGTTTAGAAGGCCTAACCCCACTTGAGATTTATTTTTGAAGGTCAGGCATGAGAACTTGATCTTGCAAGATAGGCATGGTGGTTTTATCATGTAAAATGCATTATGCTTCCTCTTATATTTCATTGTGGATCAAAAATGTTTTTTTTTTATTATTATTATTATTTTCATCATCGAAGTTCTGTTCTTTTCGAATGCATCCTTTGTAGCTAAGTTAAGTCATATTTTCTTATAATTTGTTATAGAAAGACACAATTGAGAGAAAGATGATCAAAAGTGTAAAACACATAAACTTACATGACTATTATGAACCTTGTATGAAAAGCTTGTTTTGGTCCACGTCCTTTTCTCTCTCTTTTTTGACACAATCCTTTTATTTTTTAAAATTCTATTTTAGTCCAAAATTTTATTTTTTTTATTTTTCAAAAACTAATTTGAGAGAGAAAAGAGAAATTTGTCAAAAAACAATGAATGAGAGAGAAAAAAAACATTGGTTGACCACATTTTAGCTATAAAAAATATCTTTCTTAGTGTTAGCAGATTCTATTTGACAAGAGAAGTTTTGTTAAGATTTGTTTGCCCTTATTCTTGCTAGAAAAACAAGATCGAGGTTGGGAGATGCATTTTTTCTTCGTTTTGATTTTGTATATATAAACAAGTTTTGGGGTATTTTGAGTTGATTTGTTTGTTTATTAACATCATAAGGATATTTATTAGGTGATTTTAGATGAAAATATGCTCAAAATTGTTTTTTAAGCCAAAAAACACATGTCCAATTTTACTTTTGATTGTTTTTTTTTTATTTGTAAAAAAATTAATTAGAATAGATTAATTTAATGTATATGTGGGATGAGAGATCCAATAGGTATACAACTTTAATTAAGATTGCATAAAATGAATAAATCAAACAATATTTTGTGATTTCTTAATTAGAATATCATTTAATCTTCACTTGATTTATGAATAAGGTTGCAACATTTTTTTTTCCTGATATTAGTAGGTGTTTTTTTTATGCAACCCTTTATGATATTTTTTTTTCTTTGTTTTTATTCAATTTCTTCTTAATACATATTTATTTTTATTATCATTTGATTAAATAAAAAAATTAAATTCAAGAAATAAAGTTATTGAAGACAACCGGGTTCATAGCCTATGTTTCAAGATCAGATATCTTAATTTATATCTATCTTTTCAACTTTATAATATAATATTTAATAAAATAAATGTTGCTTAATTTTTTCTTGGTTCTCAAATAATATTATAATATTTTCCCGTGTTATGCGTTATTTTTGTGCAACCTTACAAAATCAAGTGCAAAGAAAAAAACAAAACTGTATGTTACAAAGATAAATACTTCTACTGGATTATGATTCCCCACCTACCATGCATATCCATAAATTCTGCAGATGTGAAAACTTAAACAGAGAATCTTTTCTTTTCTTGAAACTAATACATTGATGATTTCTAATTTGATACAATCGTTAGAACAAGAGTTCATAATCCTTACCTGGACATATACATATGTAAGAAAAGGAACAATGGTGAAATCAAATTCATGTAATGATGTACCACAAGAGTAGAAATCAACAAATTACATCACATAACCATTTAGGTGGTGATCTAGTAGCAAGAACTTGGGATTAAAAGGTTTACTTTCTCTGTGGTCTCAGGTTCGAGCCCTGTGGTTGCTCATATGATGGCCACTGGAGACTTACATGGTCGTTAACTTCAGGAGTCGTGGGATTAGTCGAGGTGCGCGCAAGCTGGCCCGGACACCCATGTTAAACCAAAAAAAAAATCACATCACACCTGTTACTGCAGAGTTGATTTTTTTGTTTTGACAATTGAAGAATGAACGAAACTTTTCTTTACCGTTTTCTCCTGTAAAGCAAGCCTTGTCGAATAAAAGTCAGATTGCACTTTGATTCTTGCAGTACCCACCTCTCAAACTTGCTCTCTCTTCTCACTTTGAGTCTTCCTTTGCTCTATCTCCCCTCCTTTCTATCGACTAGTCTGTTGTCTTGCCTCCTGTCTTACCTCCTCCTTCCTCTGTAAAGCAGGCCTATTTCCTCTTTTACGTTTCCCCCCTGTGTTCTTTTCCTTTGTGTCTTCCCCACCTTTTTTTAAATCGTTCTCTCCTCCTGATTCTTTCCTTTCTCCCCTGTCGCAATGCCTCCCTTCCTTTTCTTCTTTTTCTCCCCCCTTTTCCCCCTTTTCTTCTAGCTGCCTCCCTCCACTATTTATAGGAGGGAATTTCATCTAAAATCTTCCTCCATCGTGACTGTCAATCTTTTATGATTGCAGTCCTTGGAGAGGATTTCATCTTGAAATAATGGCCGTTGATCTTTCATGATCTCAAGTCTTTGAAGAGTAGATGAATCTAGACTTAAAAATAGACTAAATGATGGCCACCATCCTCTTTTGATGGATCTTCCCTCTTTCTTTTTTTTGCAAATTGAATTGATAGTTGATTTTTTTAATCTAGATATAGGAGTCTCATTATGTTGAGGAGAAGTTTCAATGCATGTTTGATTTGTCATAATATATTTAAATTCTGTTGATTTAAGAGCAATTATGGCTTTAAGAACCAAATTGGATTATGAAATAAATATAGGGAATTGAAGTTAACAGCTAGAGTAAAAGAGGCAGGTGCACGCGATAGAAAATGAGGGAGGTCTAAGTGGGCGGTCTTCTCTAGTGATGAAGCCTGTACGGAGGTGGTTGCGGTTGTTTTTTAAAGTATTTTTTATATTGAAGTGTATTAAAATAATATTTTTTTTATTTTTAAATTTTTTTTTAAGATCAGCGTATCAAAATGATTCAAAACATATAAAAAAAATTATTTTTTTACCAAAAAATAATTTAATTTTCATGGAATGCGGTTTGCACCACATTCTTAAATAGACACCAAGCCATTTGCGGTAGAGATGGATGCATCATGATGTTATCTTTCATACCAGGTGGTACGTGTAAGTTGATTCACAATGGTGGTTGTTGAAACCTTTTCATTCTTCTCTCTCTCTTTTCCCTTTTTTTTTCTTTGAAATTCATGTTAGCCATTCTAAATTTTAAAGTTATCCCCTTACTTTATTATCATTTTAAATTCAGTCCTCATTCATTTGATTGCTAAATTTTTGCTTATGGTCCTTTTTCATATTTTTTTCAATTTCATCATTCAATTAAAAAACTACAGGTTGTCCTCTTCTATTTATTTTGTTAATTTAGTCCTGATTTTTTAATTGCTATTTTTTTTATTCTTTTGTGAAATTAATTTTTTTTTCAATTTCATCCTTCATTCTAAAAATTTAAAATGTCCTCTTATTTATTTAAATTTCTAATTTGGTCCTCATTCATTTGATTGTTGATTTTTGTTTTAGGTCCTTTTCTAAATTTGAATTTTTTTTCCAATCTTATCCTTCAACATAGGGTTGATTAGGAATTGGACTCCATGTTTTTTTCTCAATGGGGTGATCTCGATTTCGTGATCCAAGTTGCAGGTTTAAAAACTTAACTCGAGTTAACATCGTTGTTTTTTTAGGGTTTATGTTTTTTACATTGATTTTCTTTTTCAATTTTATCATTCCATGTTGTTTTTTTTTTTTTAAAGTAGGCTTCATGATTTTCTTTGATTTACATTCTATTCAGTTATTCCAATCTCATCACCTGAATAATGAGTTTGACGAGTTAGCCCAGGTTTACTCGAGTTTTTTTGTGGTCATTTTTTTTAATTCTTTTTGTTTTGTCCTTCAACACTGAGTTAATTTATAATTGAGCTTTGTAATTTTCCATGATCTG
>Ga0307515_10019280_pt1 | contig 12294 bp, 8 predicted proteins | sample 17_EM_MG_FD_194513 | JGI IMG/M metagenome (GOLD analysis project Ga0307515, IMG submission 194513) | Populus trichocarpa ectomycorrhiza microbial communities from riparian zone in the Pacific Northwest, United States - 17_EM | ecosystem: Host-associated > Plants > Roots > Unclassified | place...
GATGTTATGGCAGGAAGCGTCGCAAGGATACGCACAGTCGATTAACTTGCTTATATTTCTACTAAAATACCAATCACCAACTGCTCCTGCAATAGTCTGTGAAACGTCCTCGAGATTTTACTTACAGTGCCAAAAAGTTTATGTTCTACAAAGTAGAATGAACTAAAGAGAGAGGGAAACATGAGACATTGTATGTCGAAATCGTTGCGGTAACCTTTACATAAAACATTGCCGGTTTTAGGATTTTCGATGATTCGAGTGATCCGGCCACAATTCTTGAGCAGATAAAACATGCCCTGGATTTAAAGCAAGTGCACTAAGATTTTTATAGAATGTAACAGGTGTAATGGAAGCGATGTACCTTATCCTGGATACTCGGGGACCCAAGTGCAAACCATGTTTCTTGTGTCTCACTTTGGCAATGAGCAAAGCATGAATTTATAAACATTCCCCCGCTTGTGGAATCCTTGAGAAATGAACTCAATGCCGCCAGCATATCACCCCTGAAGCCTGGATACAAGATGTTTCCATCACAAAGTAATTACCAATTAGATTATATAATAGGAAAACGCTAAGCTAAAAATCCAGGATGGCTGATGCCAGAGAAGAGACCAGCCTTGCAGTATGTCAAGCTGCTGTGGAGTACATGATGCTATGCTAAGCTTGCAACGCTTCCAGTCTCCATTCATGTCAGCAGAGGGTGGAACCAATGCATGATGGAACTGTTAAATTTTGCAGTTTCAATCATGCTTTGTTGTTATGAACTTACAAAAATAGATGGTGAATCTAAGATTCCTGTTGCTATGTGATTACAGATTAATGAAGGCCGAAGAATAAATTACTTGGTATACATCATAGGCTGTGTTCAGGATGAAGAATGGTGTTGTCATGTAATTCAAGAAATACTGTGGAAACATGCACTGCACAAATACAAGACAAATGCCATAACCATCTCAGCCAGCAACAAGAAGCAGCAGCAAAAACAGACCGAAAAGTTAAACAGGAGGCCTCAATAAAGGAAATACCAGTTTTGGATTGTCAAGGAAACTAGTGCAGTTTTTATCCAGATTCTTTTCAATTCCCTGCAGCGAACAGTTCAAAATATAAACACAGCAAACGCAATGGAACACAGATTTCAGAAAGTTGCACCTGTAGAGAAACAAGGTTTTCAAAGAAGGTCCTCATGGTGTAGTTCAGAGTGATGTCTCTTCTGTGAGAACAAGAACAGGAGATACGAAAACATAAATAATAGATAGAGACAGAAATTATCCTGCACTTTCATATCAGAAAGAGCAAACTTACTCATCCAAAAAAAATCCAGCATCGCTCAAGCATTTCACACTGGTATTCGTCGGTAATGCCCGGTAAAAGTTTTCGCATTGGAGAAAGGATGATAAACCCCCAGCAGAGCAACCTGAAAGCAAAGCCTGGAGAAGAGACGGAATGATTGCTCGAAACTATAACCAAAGGACGACGAAAAAGATCACATTTTCGCTTCTGGGATGATTTGAACCAGGAGACAATTAGTCTATTCAAAACAAAATATTCAAAAAGAGATTTTTACCTTGTCTGCATTCCCCAAACCTTTGGGGAGGAGATCAAGAATGATTGCTTCCCAAATCTTTTGTCCTCTGAAGTAAAGGACTGATGTCTGTTCCACAGTCATGCACACGAAGAACGATGAGAGTTAATTAAACTCATGAACACTTGAGTCTTTTTCTAGTAAAGCACAGCACATAATAATAAATCACCGCCTCACTCATAGGATGTTTGCTCACAATTCCATCATCAGAAATCTATCCTGCACAACTCTTTGTATTTCACTTTACATCTTGTGAAACAATGCACTCAACAGGTTCACATAAGAATTTCATGTATGACGAACAATTGCCAGTTTTCTGCATTTAATTAGCTAAGCTCTAGTTATTTCAAAGAACAATGTTGATCCTCATCAAAACATGAACACTCGCACAAAGTGGCAATCGATTTCTTTTAATTTATCAAACTGAAACAGCCACATTACACCATGATCCCAGCAGGCCATATTGTTTCTGATGTTTGATTTCACAGAACTTGTGCAGCAAACAAGATTCAGTTGAATGCTGCTTACTACCACCTAAGAAAGATTAACATAATTTATTTCCTGAGATTTTAGCATGTTTAAGCTTCAATGGCCTTTGTTATTCTAAATCCAACAAGATATTACAAAGAAGAGAAAATTTTAGGTGAGAGTGGAGAGATACCCCATTGTCAAATTTGGCATCTCCAGAAAACGAACCTCCATCACAATATCTAAGCTTCACACGGTTCCAATTATAAAAATCTGATAAGAAAAAAAACAGCATAAGGGTAACTTTTATTCCTGAATGGTTAATTTGCAAGAATAAACAACACTAAATTAATCTCCTGACGACAAGGAATTGCCTTTGTTCCTGGTAACTTTTATTACAGTCATTCAGGAGATAACACAGAAGAATTACAATGTCACACACTCAGACTAAATATGGCAGTTCCAAGCCTCATCAGAACACTAAGGACTGGAAACACAATCAAGAAAGAATAGCCATAAGGGTTTTACAAGTCCTTAATTTTTAGAATGGTCTGGTTTTGAATACGAGTCAACTGTGAGCAAATATGTGGTGTGCCTTCATTATATATAAACACAAAGTATAAAAAAAAAAAATTGTAAATCCATATGAGATTGAGGTGTGAGAATTGCCTTTTAATTAATCATTGGGGCAGTGGATTTTATGTTTCTTGAGCAGAAGACAGCACCGAAGTCCATCATGTTATTAAATCTCTCATCAGTGTAGATAGCTCTTCTTATTACATACTTGATCAAGACTCCGACCACCAGTGCTTTATTAAATATCATGTTAATATTTAGCATTTAGAGTTTACTTTTTGGGTCATATTATGTTACTAATATTAGGTAGCGTTTACTTTTTATCTCGAGACGAAGAGACCAGTGAACATATTCTCGTTTTTTATTTTTATTTTTATTTTTATTTAAAAAAAACAGAAATTCATTTCAAAATTATTTTGAAATATATTTATTCTTGTGTTTTTTTCTTTGTTTTTCTAATAAATATATTTTTATCCATTTTATATCTATCTATTTTGTCAACGACACTAACCAGACACACAACCTTAATAATAAGATAAAAAGGCATTAAAATAGTATAGGCTTGAAGACATTATAGAAGATTCCCACACGTCCTTTCGAGTTATCATCACCTTTGAAGACAATAAATTAGGCAACATATTTTTATTTTTTATTTTCAAAGACAAGAAAGGGCTCAGTGATCAAGGCAGAAGCTGTCCTTCAATACTATAGGATCACGTGAAAAAAAAGGCAAAGACAGAATGTGGAGGAACATGGGCATGTCATACACATATATGTACTAGATTTCTGTGAACTAAATAATGGGCCATTGGAGTTGGATTACAAGGTGATTAATTACCTGGATTAAGTGAGGCATCGTTGCTTAGGATTCCATTGAAATCCTCCAACTTGTTCATGTAAAGGCTAGATCCATGCTTCGTTTTGGCTCGATCCAAGCATGATTGTATATCATTGCACCACCCACCTCCCTGTCAAGATCACATCATACTTGACTTATTGTTAAGATTCTGGTTAGTGATTTCACGATTTTGGATCCCACTAGCCTAACCAGGTGACTAGAACAGGTTTCAGGACAATTGTTTCGCATCGAGGCTACCTACATATATATTACATGTCCATGTTCTGCAACTGATCACTATAATATAAAACATTTACAGAGTCTCATCTAACATCTTTGCTGTGAATGGTTCCTATGTTCAATCGATTCAAGGGAAGATCTTGAACAACAAGTAAGAACATAAAAGGTGAACGTAACTATGACACCAGCTCGTTTTGTCTAGCCACCATATATTACAGCTATATAATAGCAATCAAGCTACCGCCTAACCTCCAAACCAAAACCGACGATTTAATAACAGGGACTGTTGGTTATTACAATCAAAGTCTTTGCTTAGGTTAAAAGTTTTGGAATATAGACAAGTATTGGACCAGTTCTTTTGGGGACCATGTCCGTGGAACGTACTGTTTGGTGCATCTTTTGCAGTTCTTCCAACTTCTTTTGGCATGATTCGTTCGGCAGGGGACATTGGGGTCACATAAGAGACAATCTAGTGAGTTAAATTTTATCGAAGAACATGAAATCGGGAATAAATGTAGCAATTGCATAATATTTGTCCTAATTTAGCAGACGAATCCAGGCCATGAATCTACAGGGACTCTAAAATGGGCTGTAATAAATAAAGTGAAGTGCAAGTTGATTGACGAGACACCTTTTTGCGTATTGGTTTCCTAACAAAACTTAACCAAGGTCAACACATCTTCACCCCTAAAGTCACTGTGTATTCAGCACCGAAGAACTGCCGGGCCTGCATTCTCTTTGGAAAGTTTTTGTAAACCAATTTTCTTTGGTATTGACCCCTGTTTTTTTGTTCTTGTAGCTCATACATCAATTCAGACTAGACTAGACATGTCCTTCTAAAAGCATGAGGATATAATTACCTCAAATTGCAAAAGCCAGTTGCTTGCACCAGCTCCGAATCCTCTGTGCAGATGATACGCAGGCAAACTTCCATCCAAGCAAACTAAGAATAAATAATATTCACCAGCAAAAGAAGAAGAAGAAGACAAGGGTTAGTAACAAACTACTGATTAATTATTCCGTCATAAATAAAGAACTACTCATGATAATATATCAATAAGACAATAAGAAGAAATACTGTAAGCTTACAGGCACCAATGCTGGAAGCATCGGAAACCAGAGTCATGTCCACAAGAAGCCGGCCCTCTGAAAGCACGCACCACGATGCTAAATTCAGCAGTATTAATAGCATGGCTACTGCTAATTCCATCTTGAATGGTGGAGGCCAAGAGATCGATCAGGAGCTATGCAAGGGGAAATAGGGTGCTCGATCGATTCTATAGAAATCAAGATGAATCTTGGACGTTAGCAATGCGTTTTATGCATTGAAAGGAAATGAAATGAAATGAAATGATATGAAAGAGGAGGGACATCAGGTAGATATAATGTTGGCTCCAACTCGTGCATTATATCTTCATGTCGTGAACCAGACATGGCAACCAATTATGTAAGAGAGGAAATTAAGGAAATTAATGACCAAACTCGGTAAATGAGACCCATCAACAGATTGATGAACTATCCTTATGATCATAGAATCTTGAAGGGGAAGACAAACACCGGTACCATTCTTTATCTGGCGTGTGAATTGGTGATGGATCATGGATTTTGTTTGGTGAACATTACGTTTTTCAAGTCATTTATTCGGTTAGACTACTCAACAAACTTTAGATTTAAGAAGAGAAAGTTGGTGTCTGTGTTGGAATAGGTTTTATATATATATATAGTAAATTAGCACATATCAAAAACAATATTTTATAAAATAGCGCTGTATGATCAAAGTCACGGGTGAAAACTAAACTTTTCATTTAATATTTTAATTGAATAGGCAATATATAAATTAAAAAGATCACCGTTTTTACTTGTAATTAATTTTAACTAAGCTACAATGTGTTTATTTATTTTTGTGGTTCAGCTATATCCTTAAAAAAATAATATTTACCATAATTTTAAATACTTTCTGCCTGTAAACAAATACCCGTTGGAAAGGTGAAGAGTTCTATGCTGTTGTAATTGGCACTTTAGCAATTTTAAACTAATTTTGATAGCTAAGTGGTAAGAGGATAAATGGGATCATTTTTTGGCGGCCACCGAAGCATAAATTAAGATATAAGAAGATTAATTGTGTTTTAAAATATATTTTATTTGAAATTATATTAAAATATATTTTTTTAATTTTTTAAAATAATTTTTAATATCAGTATATTAAAGCAATCCAAAAACATAAAAAATTAATTTAAAATAAAAACAAAATTTAAATTTTTATAAAATATTGTTTGAAACGAAATCTTAAACTACTTCTAGGTGTTTATTTGAGAGTGGGGTATGAATTGTTTTTCAAGATATTTTTGTTTATAAATATATTAAAATATATTTTTTTTATTTTTTTAAATTAATTTTTAATATTAGCATAAAAAATAATTTGAATCCAAAAACAAAAATGGTTGTATAAATTGTCTTCAACTCCAAGCCTTGGACGTTGGCCCATAACATAACAAACAGAAACGGGTGAACCATTGTCTTGAGCCCAAGCACACACTGTACCAATATACAAAAACAAAAACGATTGGGGCTGTTTTGCAAATAAGCGTAATTTTGTTTCTCTTTTGGTCATTTGGTGTACGGTTTCAGGCAGCTCTGACAGAAAACTGTGACGATAGACTGAGAGGGCGAGACTCTCCAGCCTCTTCAAAAGTTCCAAGGTTAGTCCTTTCTCTTGAAACCTGATTTCCCATCTTGAAATTTCTTCTGGGTTCAGATCTTTTGTTGTAAATTTTATATCTATTTGATTTTGTTTACTTTTATTTCTTTGCTTGTAAGCTCTACATCTAAGTGGTTTTGAGTTAATTGCCAATAGTTTGGTTGCTGATAAAATTTTGTGTTTGGAATGTTTAAATTTTTTGAGATGATGAAAAAGTCTGAATCTTTTTGTTTGTTTCAAAAGGGTTTTTAGAGAAAATGAAAAACTGAAGTTAAATAGGCAGCATAATTGTGCTTAGCTCAGCTCGTTAGAGGTTGTTGTTACCTTGGTTGTTTTGGGAAATAAATTAGGATTTCAGAATATTTGTTGTGTGAAGTTTTGGTTTTGTTTTGTATTGGAAGCTTGACCGGGAGTGAAATGTGCTTGCTTGGTGTTGATTTGGATGGAATTTTTTCATGCCGGTTGACCTTTTTTGTGATAAGAAATTTAAGCCAGGGAAGAGAAATAAAGTGGGAATTGTCGATTTCTTTTAGGTTTTATGCCTGTTCTATTTAAGTTGTGCTCAGTAGCTCTGGCTTGGAACAAAAAATGTGGAATAGGGAACTGCTGTTTCTGCATCTTCGTGTCTAGATTTTACTTTCTGGGAAATAGGAATTTGTTGATACATGCTTTAGAATCTTGAATTGTTCTTATTTCTGTGGTTTTACTTTCTGGGAAATAGGAATTTGTTGATGCATGCTTTAGAATCTTGAATTGTTCTTATTTCTGTGGTCACTTACTTTTGTTTTGACAGGACCGGACTGTTTTACTGGTTCCTTGAATATCTTTTTTCTAAGTGTTCACGGGACCAAGGATGCAACTTTGAATGCAAAATTGGTGGCCAGGCTTTTGGTTTTTTTGTATGTACGAAAGACTGGTTTGAGATAATTGATTTGAAAGACTTTCATTCTTTGTCATGGAGACCTTGTGGAAGCTTTTATATTTGCTGGAGCCTGCACCTGTTACCCTTATAGTGACAGCAGTGGCCGTGACATTTGGGTCTGCTTTTCGAGCTTTAAATTATGGGAAAGAAATGGAGAGGAATCTTGACTTGTCTGAAGCATCCATTACATTGGATAGGTCTCAAGCACTAATGATCCCAATAATGAGTTCTTGCAGTTTGCTTTTGATGTTTTACCTGTTTTCGTCTGTCTCCCAAATCCTTACTGCATTCACAGCCATTGCCTCTGTTTCATCTCTTTTCTTCTGCCTCTCTCCTTTTGTTGCCTATATAAAGTCACATTATGGCTTGGCAGACCCATTTGTGTCCCGTTGCTGTGCAAAGTCATTTACAAGAATCGAAGGGTTATTGTTGCTATCATGCTCTCTTACTGTTGCAGCCTGGCTTGTATCTGGGCATTGGATATTGAACAATCTGTTGGGTATTTCAATTTGCATTGCATTTGTGAGTCATGTACGCCTTCCAAACATCAAAATATGTGCAATGCTCCTTGCATGCTTGTTCGTATATGACATATTCTGGGTGTTCTACTCAGAGAGATTTTTTGGTGCCAATGTCATGGTGTCAGTGGCGACTCAGCAAGCATCGAATCCTGTTCATACAGTGGCTAATAGTTTGAGTCTTCCAGGGTTGCAATTGATTACAAAGAAGCTTGAGTTGCCTGTGAAAATAGTCTTCCCCCGAAATTTGTTCAGTAGTACAGCTCCAGGAGGAAATACTACAGATTTCATGATGCTTGGCCTTGGGGACATGGTATGTTAGGATTTCTTGTTAGTGTTCTTGCATGGCATTTCTCAAGTCAATAAGAAATGCGCCTTTCCCCCACCAAAATGCAGCAAAGTGGTTGCATCAAAGTTTCTGCATACAGTTTTCTTAGATGGACTGTTGGTCATTTTGGGACTTGATTTTCTGTTCTGTTTGAAAACAATGACCACGGCATCTGTATAGTATTAGCCCCAATCCCCCTCCAATGGACTGATCTTTGTTACGCATTCTTTTGTTAAAGATGGTGACTTAGCCGTCCATTGTCCAATCATGCTAAATATCAGTTCTCTATATTTTCTTGGTGCATCCTGTTCTTGGATTGCTTGGTCCATTGTTGATCTGCAGCTTCTAATCCCGTAATTGGATTTGCATACAATTTTTAGTTCAGTCATCACAGGAAGACTCTTTGTATCGTTAGGTCAGATTGTATCCATAGGAGCCCATAGTTATACATCTTTTTACTATGCATGTAGATGTAAAATGATGAATACACTAGATCTTTAGGACCCATTGGTCAAAAATCTTCACAATCATTACACCTCTGGTTATACCTTGTTTCTTCTACCTTTCCAGTTCACAGGCCTTCCACAAACTGATTGTCAATGTTGTTCTCTTTCTCTCCAAGTTATTTTTTCTTGTATTGACTAAAAGCTAAGCTGTTATGAATAATGATCTTACTGCCCTGCTTGCTTGGAAAATTAAGTTATGAATCCTTTGCAACTTCATTTTGGTAAAGATATTCGTTAAATTTATTTGCACACTCATGCTTGCACACCAAAATCTTACTAGATTTTTTCTAAATGGAGAATATGATTTTGGCATGTTGTACTCTTCCGGAGAAAATATTGAAAGATGTGACATTTTATTTCAATAATGTTGTTCTTGCAGGCTATTCCTGCCATGCTTCTAGCTTTAGTTCTTTGTTTTGACTACCGAAAGAGCAGAGATCCGGTGAATCTCTTGGATTTATATTCTTCCAAGGGACAAAAATATATATGGTATGCTCTTCCTGGGTATGCCATTGGATTGGTAATCGCCTTAGCAGCTGGTGTCCTGACTCACTCACCCCAACCTGCACTTCTCTATCTGGTACATCTATTGGCAATGTATTTATTTGTTGCTTGAATATTGTAGTTGGAATATACCTGCCTATGCTTGAGTGTTGGATTGCACAACAATTTTTGTTTTTTTTTTTTTTTGAGCTTTTGACTGTAAGAGGTCGATTTGTATTTCTCTGAGTTTTTCCTTTCATGTTTTTTTGTTGATTTGCTTGATGGTGAATGTAGGTGCCTTCAACCCTCGGACCTGTTATTGTTGTCTCTTGGTTTAGGAGGGAACTGCCCGAGTTGTGGGAAGGAAGCATGTCTAATGTCAATGACAAAGCACGCCAAATAGAAGTTTGAGCCCACCTCTGCGGTTTGCACCATGGAGTTTAGTGGGCAAGCTAAAAGTTGTAAATTCACCAGGAAATTCAATCCATGAAAAACTTAAACAAGAGAATCAACAATTTGATGTTTACTTAATTGTATTTGACTCTTCGCACAACCAATTCAAATGTCAGATATGAAAGAAGGGAAGGAAATTTATCATATTGTTCTCCTTCTACAAGCAATCGAGGAAAAGAAAGATCTTCAAATGGATGTGAAAATAGGAGGGGAAAGGGGTAGGGAGAGAGGCAGAGTGGAGCACATTTTTTTCTTACACCATGTTACTCTCATACGAGAAGAAGTCCCTTGATTTTAAACTTGGATTACAGCAATTGCATGGCTTGTATTAACACTAATTTTAGGATTATTTCAGAGATTTAAAAGATAATCACATCATTAATTGATCAATTACAAGCACCTGCAAGAACATAAAGGATTTTTTTGGGACTTGACGACATCTCCTGTTATTCTTTAATTGATCAGATTTGTATTAGATCTTCGAATATTACCCAGGTTGTTCCCGAACTACTGTCAAGCGTTGCTCTTTTTCCCTTTATCAATCCCCTCCTACAAGACCGTTTCTTGAGCCATGCTGTTGGAGGAAGGATAATTAATTAATGACTAGCCCTGATTTAACATTTAATATGATTTATAAGGACCACAATGACACTTGTTCTTTAAATATTGGTTTGGGCCTGGGACTTAGGGTTTGGGCATGATATAATGTTTGGTTATATATATATACACATCATTTCTCTATAAAATAAATAAAAATATCCAGATAATGATAAAGTTACCAATAACTCGTAATTCGAGATATGAAATTAGAATAATTCTATAAAAAAACGGAAACAAAATCATAAAATTCAAGGTCTAGTGACAAATTTTAACCTTATTTTTTTTATTTTGATTTTTTTACCTTAACAAGTTTTTAAAATTGATATTTTTTTATGATTTCATCCTTCAACATTAAATTGAACTTCTTGATTGAGTTCAGATCTAAGATTTAATGCGATATGAATTTGAGAGATTAACCCAGGTGTAGAATATTTATTCGGATTCATTTTTGTACTTTTAAAAAAAAAAAACTCATGTTTTTCCAGTTTCATTCTCCATAACTTGATTTAATTGGAGATTGGACTTCGTTATTTTTTTATTTGCTTTCTATTTAAACTTTCACTAATTTTAAAAATGATCCGGATTTTCTCAGGTCTTTTTATTTTTTATTCTTTGCTAGATTTAGTTTTTTTAAAAGAATCTTTTTTAATTAAATTAAATGAGTTGTTCAATATTAATTTTAAAAAATGTATCATCTAATATGTCATCATCTATATTTTTTTAAGTTCATAAAAAATTTATCTTAGCCACATTGTAGCGGGGGCCAAAAATTTATTTGTTTTATTTTTATTTTTTTAATCTCGTATTTTTTTAATTTTATCTTCCAACATTTAGTTTAATTAAAAATAAAGATTTTTTTTTTTTGTTTTCTATAGTATTTTCATTAATTTTGAAAAAGAGGATATCCACATAAAAAAAAAAAACAGTTTATTTAGTATAGAAATAATGCTATTAGCTATATAACCAAACATTATACACGTGGCATTCTCTGCATGCAGAACCTATTTGGTGTGAGAAAAGTATCGTATATTTGTTTTTATTTAATGTGGATTATAATAATAAATTAAAGTTTTTTCACTTCATTAGAAAAACCAATAAACTAGTCTTAAAGGATAAACGAAGCTTTTCACGAGTCCATTTATAATTTTAGAATTATTTGGGTATAGCTTCGTCTTTTTATGATTTTTTACATAATTAAATTATTGTTTTTTTGCATTGACAAGTTTTTTAATTAGATTTTTTTTATTTTATCCTTCAATATTAAATTAAGTTTCTTAATTAATTTCGAGTTTAAAATTTAAAAGATTGCGAATTTAAGAGTCTAAACCAAATTTGAAAAATTCATCTAATTTTATTTTATTTTTTTAATTTTTTAATTTAATTATTTAGCACCTGATTTGATTGTAAATTGAACTCCATAATTTATCTATTTTTTTATATAGTATTTTTCATTGATTTTAAAAATTACATGGGCTATCCTAGTTCTTTTTATTTGTTATTTTTTTTATATTCATCTTATTGTTAAATATTTTTTAAATTAAATTAAATTAATTGCTTAATATTTCTTTTTAAAAAATATTATCTAGTATATCAACATCTCCATTTGTTTTTTACATTTCTCTAATGGTTAGAGAAAAATATATGGCTTGGGACATAGCATGAGTAAAAAAAAATTTTGTTTTATTTTTATATTTTAAGATCATGTTTTTTCAGTTTCATCACTCAATATTTTATTTATTTGAATATTGGACTCCATAATTATTTTTTTGGCTTTCTATATGATTTTTTACTAATTTTGAAAATGATTCGGGTTATTTTGAGTTTTTTAACTTTTTATTCTTTGCTAATTTATTTAATTATATTATTAAATTAACCCGGTTTAATGGATTCAAACAAGTCAATGGCCCGAATCTTGATTTTTTTTTATTTTTTTAAACATTGGCATTGCCTGAACATCCTTTTTTTATGTTAAAACCAATTTGGTCTGGGTCCTGGCATAGTAGGGGCAATTGATCTAGGTTTGCTCGAATCATATTTTTTTGTCGTTATTTTTAATTGAGTTTTTTTTTTCATTTTAGGCCT
>Ga0307515_10019281_pt1 | contig 12294 bp, 11 predicted proteins | sample 17_EM_MG_FD_194513 | JGI IMG/M metagenome (GOLD analysis project Ga0307515, IMG submission 194513) | Populus trichocarpa ectomycorrhiza microbial communities from riparian zone in the Pacific Northwest, United States - 17_EM | ecosystem: Host-associated > Plants > Roots > Unclassified | place...
ACAATCAAACAACAATGCAGCTTACCTTAGGTAGGGTACACTGGGGGTGATGCGTCTTTCCCTTGCACAACCAGTCCCTTACTTAGACTCTCGCAGACCATAGGTTCCTAGTGACCATAATACTAGGTGGCGACTCCTGAACCTTAATCACAATTTTATGATTAAATCTAAAAAAACCTTCCCAACACATCACACCTCACACCAGGAGGCACGACAAGAGCCTTCGTCGTCGCCAGACGACGTCGCCCCGCGACATGGACAGCAGCCTAGTGTGAATCTGGCGATGAGTAATGCTTCCTCAGCAGGTACTGCCAATTAGCTTCTAGACACCGGTGCCAATCAACATGTGACACCTGATCTTGCAAACCTGACAGGGCCCGAACCATATACGGTAATGACCATTTACATGTTGGTGATGGTAAGGGACTTCCCATATCTAATATCAGGCATACTAAAATACATCCACCATATTGTACTTTCACTTTGTCTAATGTTCTTCATGTCCCATTTATTACAAAACCTCTGCTTAGTGTTCAAAAATTTTGTCTTGATAACAATGTTTATTTTGAATTTTACTCATTTGTTTTTTATGTCAAGGATCTCAACACCAAGACAATACTCATTTCCGGTCAGAGTAAAGATGGTCTCTATGCTTTGACCAGGTCTTCTATCATATCAGTTCCTTAAGCTTATTGGTCTCCTTAGATATCTGCTTCTGGCAATATATGGCATCGTCGTCTGGGTCATCCTACCTCTTGTATTTTCAAATTTCTAGTTTCGTAAAGTAAGATTACTTGTAATAACAAATGTTTTAATTTTCAATGTTAAACTTGTCCGTTAAGAAAGTCGTCGTGTTTGTCTTAAAGACCTACGGGTCACAAAACTTCTGCTCCACTTGAATTAATTTTTAGTGATGTTTGGGGTCCTACTTTTTTTTTTATCTGATGGTTTTCATTATTTTGTTATCTTTGTTAATGCATACACAAAATATATATGGTATTACCCTCTCGTTGCCAAGTCTGATGTTTACTCTGTTTTTCATCAATTTCAGACTCTCGTTGAGCGTCAATTTTCACTCAAAATTAAATCTATTCAAACTGATTGGGGCAGTGAATACCAAAAATATCCACTTTCTTTCAGACCATTGGTATTCATTATTGTCTAATTTGTCCTCATACTCATAAACAAAATAGCACAGTAGAACGTCATTATAGGCATATTATGGAAACCGGACTTACTCTTCTAGGACAGTGTAAAGCACCATTAAGAATTTGGAACTATGCTTTTGAAACATCAGTTTATCTTATCAATCGCATGCCTACTTTTGTCCTCGTAAACGAATCTCCTTTTGAATATTTGTTTCAACGGTCTCCGGATTATCATTTTTTATGTACTTTTAGATGTCTCTACTTTTCATTTTTGTGCCCTTATCATAATCATAAATTGGATTTTCATTCCTCTACATGTGTGTTTTTTTGGTATAGCTCATCTTACCTAGGTTACTGTTGTTTTGACATTGCATCCCAATGTATTTATATCTTTTATCATGTTCATTTTCATGAGTATGTTTTTTTTTAACAGATCTAAACAGATTACACAATCGTCCTCTCTAACCTCAAACTAACATGTTATTGCCCTCCTACCAAATGTGCTACATTCCCTATTATTTCACCCCACTATTGATTCCATCAACCATCCATGTGCCCCTGCCTCCCATCTCCCACCTTCTGCGTACCCGCAACAGCCCCACACATTACCTCTCCCATCACCACATGCATGTTTATCTAACCATCTTGTTGCAAGTACATATAGAAGTTCAGCTCCCTCTGGTTTGTAACACGTCAACTCTACTGCTGCTCAATCCCCCAGCTACCCTCCCTCTGATTCCTCTTTGTCTGCCAGCAACACCTCTGTTGCTGGCTTTGTCTCTACTGTAAGTCCTCTTACTACAGTGGACTCTTTCACTGCTTCTCCAATTAGACTATATCTGATGGTTTATTTCTCATCCTATCCATTGCAGCAAGAAACCAATATGTCATCCTCTCTTTCTGCCTCGCCACAAATAGTCAGCAGACATCCTATGGTCATTCATTCGCGACAGTCGAAGACAGCAAATCTGGGTGTTTCCGCTGCCACTATTTCTCATGCATCTCGGGTAATGTCCTCTCCTACCTCTGAACCCATTGTCTTTTCTGATGCTGACATGTATGAGGTTTGGCATGATGTTATGCGTGATGAAATTCAGGCCTTGCGCTCTAACCACATCTGGTCTTTAGTTCCCTTTCATCCTTCGATGAGTGTTGTTGGTAGTCAATGGGTGTACATGATTAAGCGTCATGTTGATGTCAATATTGAGCGCTATAAGGCGCGCCTGGTTGCTAGAGGTTTTACTCAACAAGAAGGCATTGATTACTTTGAAACATTCAGCCTAGTTATTAAACAGGCCACTGTCAGATTAGTCTTTTCGATTGTGGTTTCACGTAATTGAAAGATCCATCAACTTGATATTCATAATGCTTTTCTCAATGGTGTTCTTACCGAAGAGGTTTACATGAAACAAACTCCGGGTTTTGTTGAATTTGCTCTTTCATCTCATGTGTGCCGATTGCATAAGTCCTTGTATGGCTTAAAACAAGCACCTAGGGCATAATACACTCGTCTGAATGATTTTCTGCTCTCTATCGGCTTTCACGCTTCCAAGGTTGACACCTCCTTATTTATCTTGTCTGTTGATGCTAATATCTTTTATTTTTTGGTTTATGTTGATGATATCCTGTTTATGGGCAGTAACTCTACTATGCTACACCGTCTAATATAGTTACTGAGCTTAGAGTTCATGCTTTGTGACTTAGGTGCAGCTCATGATTTTCTGGGTATTGAAGTTCAGTCCATCGGTTTGGGTTTGATGCTACAACAACACAAGTATATTCTTGACATCTTTACTTGGGCTGGTATGACTTCCTACAAACCTGTTGATACTCCAGTCTCTACTTCGAAGGTTACCATACTACCAAATACCCAGTTTTCTTATCCTACACGGTTTCGTCAAATCATGGGTGCTCTTTAATATTTACCTTCACGAGACCAGGTATCTGTTTTGCTGTTAACAAAGTTTGTCAGTTTATGCATGCTCCCACAAATTCTTATTAGGCCGTCGTTAAATGTATTATGCACTATCTTAAAGGTACGGTATCCTATGGCCTCTATATCACTCGTAGTTCCTCTTTTGCTCTACATGATTTTACGGATGCAGATTGGGTAGGTAATATTGATGACCAAAAATCTATAGGTGGTTACCTTGTTTTCTTTGGTTAGACGTTGATTTCATGGAAGTCAGGCAAGCAACGGACAGTTGCTCGCTCCTCTACTGAGGTTAATTATAAAGTCTTAGCATATGGCACTGGTGAGGTTATTTGGCTTCAATATTTATTGATAGATCTGCAAATTCCACTACCTCTACTCCTACCATTTGGTGTGATAATCTTGGTGTTACTTATCTATCTGCAAATCCTATCTTTCATGCTCGTACTAAACATGTTGAGGTTGATTATCATTTTGTACGAAACTAGGTTGCGGAGAAAGAGATCAGATTTATTTTATCTTCTCTCAAGATCAACTTGCAGATGTCTTTACTAAGCCCCTTTCCACTGCTTCATCTACTTTTCGGTTCAAGCTTCGAGTCGATCCTTCACCCTCGACTTGATGAGGCATATTATAAAATGTACATATATATAGGAATTATTGTAGGATTATTCCAATGTTATAGTTCTTATTGTCACTGTCGTGTACTGCCTCATAAATATAAATAGGAAAGGTTGTCTAAGAGATAAGTCAAGTCATTCTATTATTCTTAACTTAGTTAAAGCATTAATATATAATTTATAGAATTAGCTCAGCTCAAATTAGTAAAAAATTCATCATAAAATAGTGTGGAAAACATTATATGTCAACGATGCCTACAATGCCTAATATGTGGCACTGGCAAGAATTAATGCCTTAAAATTATTGTTGGAGAGTGTTAGACAAAGTGTTAGCTATAAAGTAGTCATTGGCAACAACTGTGCAGGTGTTTACTTATTCACCTCTATAATTATTCCCTTACCACAACCACCTTCAATAAAGTGTAGATAGTTTAATTTTTGCCTTTATAAGCTATACAAGGTCAAGAAAAGAAGAGGAAGGCCAAGAAAAGGTGTCAATGTCCATGATCAGTTTATTAGGAACAAGAGGAAGTATCAGAGGAGTCGATTTTTGGACGATATAGAGAATGAAGAATTTACTTCCCTCCAAAAGGAAGTTAGTGTTGAAGGAGCCTTAGTTACCTTACTCAGTCGTCCGCTGTAAATCATAAGGCGACGGCACAAGCGCGAAGGTACACCAAATAGAGCTGCAATAATTTAGTCTATCCATTGTCTCTTTGGTTTTCTTCAAAATTAGGTGAGATTGCAAACCAAGCTTAGCTACAACCCATTTAGTTCTAGTTTGTGTTTTAATTTTTCCTTTATCTCTGCCTCTCCATTTTATTCCTTCCAAATTCAAAAGAAATGACAGATTACATGGTGCTAATTAATGTTTAATGGTAATTTGTCTTGGTAGTAATAATGTTTTCTCGATTTCTCTTTGAAAATATGATAGTTGTGACTCATATTTTTGTTGTTTGTATACGTATTCCTTTCTATCCTCATTTAAGCGATTGGAAACTAGCTTCGACTATTAAAAATATTTCACAAATCATAACTTCCTAACTTCAAAACCAAGTTTTCATAAATATATAAAAGTTGAACTTTAAATTTTAAACTTTAAATTAAACTCTTTCTAGAAGATAGAGATTGACTTGACTTGTAATTCATGATACAACATTGCTGCATAAAGGGCTTTAATGATGCAAACGAGTAAAGATAAAAATTATCCTTTGATTTTCTATCCATATACAAGCATCTATATGGATGAAATACATTGCTGAATCTTAAGATATAAACATAAAAAATTATGTTATCTTGTATCGCTTATAGCTTTGATTATACGTAGGGGGTTACACTATTAATAATATATGTAACCCTAATTATATAAATAACGAGGATGGCTAATACAACTGTTAAGCATCCTAACACTTCTTATATCTCAACTTGGTATGAAAGCCAATACATTTATTTTTAAGCCCTATTCTACATGAATCCTAATCAATACATCACATGTGCTCTCAACTGTGCTACTGATAGATTTGTTATACCAATCCTTCCCTCTATTCTTCCCATGGGTCCTTCATCTTCTCTGATTATCCCACAGTTGCAAGCCTTCGCACCAACGTTTTATTCCTTTTTTATTATGACATTTGGTTCTTCACCTCTACTATTGTTCAACAACTATCATCCTTTGCATCAACGTTTTATTCATCTTCTCTGTTTACTGGCAAGTTCCCGATTGCTCCTCTTGTTGCTGGTTTAAATCCTTCTGCTCTTATTTTTCACATCAATTGTGTGGTTACCTTAGCCCACACATAACAGGTTATTTCTTTAAAACTATCTCATAACAACTATTTGTATTTGAGGATGCAAATGAAACCTTATCTCCTAGGCCAGGGTACGTGTTTACTCCTTTGTTGATGGTTCTCTATCTTGCCCTCCTTCTCATATTATATCATCATCTTCGGTTGTTCATGTCCCAAATCCAGCATTTATGTCATGGAAACAACAAGATCATTTGATTATAAGTATTGTTCTGTCCTCTTTGTCTACTGAACTCTTACACTTAGTTGTTGACTGCCACACCTCGTCTTCTATCTCTTGAGCAAGCTCTTGAATCTCCATCAAATTCTTGTATTATACATCTCCATGGATCTTTGCAAGACATAAAACAGGGTGATTACATGGCCATTGTCTATTTACAAAAGGCCAGATCTCTATTTGATGAACTTGCGGTTGCTAGATGACTAATTACGTTAAAGGACTTCAATCTCTATGTCTTCAAGGGTCTGCGTGGAAAATTCATAGACTTGGTTACTAGGTTCTCCACAAAAGCTGAGCATTTTACTTCCATTGAGTTCCAAGTCTTTCATTTATGTCGTTGTTTCAATTCCAGTCCTTATCTTTTCAATTTATGTAATCTCAGTCAACTTAACCTTAAAATCAATTTTTCTTCAATTTCACTCCTGATTCAAACCGAATTAATCCCTAATGTTTTCTACCTATTTTATTTTAGTCCTTGTCTTTCTAGTTTGTGCAATTTTGGTCAAATTGGCCTTGAAAATCAATTTTCTCTTTAATTAAACCCCTAATTGAATTCTCAAACTTTTCATTTTGGTCATTGGCTTGCAAAATTAACCAATTTTGCCCTCGAACCCAATTTTTCTCCTCAATTAAGCTCTTAATTGATTTAATTGGACTCCAAAACTCTATAATCTTTCTCATTTTGATCTTTAGTCTTTCAATTTGCACAATTATGATTGATTTCAATATTTTCCTCCAATATTTTCCTAACAAGACCCCAAATTGCATAATTGTGAATCAACAATTTTCTTAAAAAAATTTTGTTTTAAATGATTATTTATTTTTTAAAGTAAAATATTTTATTTCTTTTTATTACCTTTTTAAAAAATTAGGAAAATTTTAGGGAACTCAAAATTGTATTATAACAGTAGAGTTGAAATGTCTTTCTTAATAACAAGATTTGAAACTTCTTGATAATAGAGTTTGAAGTTCCTGATGGCCTAAGTTGGATTTAACTTTTTTAATAACAAGTGCTTTAACCCATTTTTTGGTCCCCGCACAAAAAAGAAGAAAATACAAAAAAATACAAAAAACAATCAATAAAAAAAATATTAATAATAAATCGAAAAAATATAGCGGTGAAAAGAGAATGCCAGAGCGCCCAGAAAATGGCCAAAAAGTAGTTGAGGAGGTTCAATATATATATATATAAAGATTGGAATTTGACAATATATCATTGACTGGTGAGAGCCCTATTGATAAAGAAAAAATTTATTTGAGGAAGAAAAGTACAAAATCAGATGTTTATGGACTCAATTAAATTTTATTGAAGTTTTAATTGAATTTATAGGGGGTTGATTACAAGAAAAAATGATTTTTAAGTCAATTTGGGCTTTAATTGAAAGAAATTAAAGTTCTGAGGTCAAATTATAATTTTTGAGAGTTGATTTGGTCAATTCGGAGGCTTAATTATATAAATATTGAAGTTTGATGGCCAATTAGGGACTTGATTGAAGAAATCCAAAATCAACAACCAAACTAAAAATCACGCAAATTAAAGGACTGACTTGAAATCTGACACACTTTGGCGCCAGTTTCCATTTAAATGAAACGGTGTCATTTTTAGACGGCACTGTTTCTTCTTCTTCTTCCCCTGGACATGTAACAGGGGAAGAGAAGTTTTTTGTTTTCTTCCCCTTGTTTCTTCCTCTCCCTCCCACGTGCTCTATTAGAACCAATACCAGACACCACCCGCACCTCCTCATGATGAGAAAACAGAGAAACCATGCCCTGCAAGCAACACCCCCTTGGCCACCTCTCCCGACGTCGTGATAGAGCAGGAGGACTGTGCGCCCCATGTGCAACGATGGGACAGGGCAAGGTCGATCCCGCTCCCCCTACCCCTATAAATACTGCCCGAACAGAGGAGAAGAAGAGAGACTGAAAAGAGAGAGACAGAAGGATTTTTCGAGAGAGAAAGGGGCGTATTTGGAGTGCTAATACCTTCCCTTTACGCAGTCAGTTTCCGTACCTGATTTCTGAGACCAGTTAAGGTTCCTAGAAACCAAATACTAGGTGACGACTCCCATTCTATTTTTTCACTGATAAGAGACAAGAATTCTTTGTCCCCCTATATTTGCCGGAATAGATAGACTTACCACACCTGATGAGGGTGGTGGACGATCGCTGCGACGCCGCACACGTGCGAGAGAATGGCGACTCCACTGGGGACCTTGTGGACTAAGCATTGTTTTGTATGATTTTTATGGTTGGTTTTGTGCGTGTTTTCCGTTAAGATGCTTATTTTATTTAAACGCTTTAATTTATGTACATATTTTTTCATACATTGTATAGAATTGTTTCATACATCATTCTTTTTTATGTGAGAGTTTATACTGAAAAACTTTAGGTTAAGTGAGGGACTAGCAGCTTACCTTATGACTTTTAGTTAAGGTTTAAGTTTGTGTAAACCCCAACTCTTCACTGAGTGCTTAGACTGGTAATGATTGATCCAAATGTCATCTCATTACCTACTAAGCCCCCATATTGCCTTCACGAGGACGATCACTAGGACAGCAAGAGACCCTTTTTTAGAGCCTGAGTAATCAACCTATCTTTTGTCTCACATGAAAGAACTAGAACTTACCTTTAGGGTTTATGCTCCCTATGTTTTGTTTTGCCTCAAAACTAACCCTTCTCGAAGCATCTTGAACTTAAGACTTGTGGGTGACACAATGGCCGTCACTCAGGAAATTTTCATTGTAGAGTTTGGACAAGATTCTTGTTTCATCATACAAAAGTTACGACCATATGTCACCCCTTGAAGGGCAAGTTTATCATATAGAACACTCATATGTTTAAACATGCATGCTCGTCAGTTTGGAATAAAGGTCCCTCCAATTCTATTTTCCTCGCCAGAATCAAGAGTTGTCGACATCCGCCAGTGTCAAGAAGGATTCGCTCAAGCCTCCAATCAAGAAACATAGCTTGTGGTAATAGGGTTCTCTGCTCTATCATGGACTCAGTTGGTGACCTGTGCCGAGATGCCATCTATGAAGTGTTGACACGCTCATCAATGGAGACTGTGGGGAAATGTAGGCTTTTGTCTAAGGAGTACAACAAGTTGACCTACGAATCCCTTTTCATAAAGCTACACAGCCAAAGAACCAACATTGTCTCTGGTTTTCTTATCCAAAGCATGATCAGGAAAGAATATCAGTTTTCCTTTGTTTCAACTAACGGTTTGAATACCCATACACAAATACCCTTTGATTTTCTTCCAGACCATGTGGAGATTGTGTCATCAACAAATCAAGGAATTCTACTTTGCCGCGCACATAATAAATCATGTTATTATGTGGGCGACCTTTCTATCCAACAATGGCAAAAGATCCCGAATCCAAAGACACAATATGATACAATAGAATCTGGCCTGATGATTGAAAGGTCAAAGCCTTTACGATACAAGATTGTGAGATTCTTGAAGCCCAAGTTTCGCTTACATAAAGAATTCTATATGTACCACTACATTAGAGTCGAGTTGTTTGAATCAGCAACTAGGAAATGGAAGTTGTTGGATGAAGTGAAGTTGCCTCATGAAGAATCCCTTCATCGCATGACAAAAGTATCTGTAAATGGCTCACTTCATTGGCTCACTTGGAAGAGAAACGTCTTTGCATTTGATGTAAAAAGGGAGAGTCATTGTTTATTACCACTTCCCCTGCCAGCCTCTGAGGGCAATGATAACAAAGATGTCAGACTTACCAAATACAAAGGAAAGCTCGTCATGACCTGCATCGATAGGGAGAGAAATTTCATGGAAGTATGGATCATGGAGGATCATGACAGAAAAAAACGGAGCAAAAGGCATTCGATAAACATAGGGGTTTTAACAAGGAAAGAACCCCACATAAGTCCTTTTGGCCTTCTGCAATGCTGATGTTGTGCTGATGGGAGAATATTTTCCTGATGTGATATTCTTCAACTTTAAGACTGGGCATATTGATATGCTACGATTAGGGAAGGGTCTGCTTCATGGATGCTTCCCATTTCAGCTAACCTTTGCCACTAAGGGTGAGCAAAAAAACTAATAAACCGATAAACTGAGAAAACCGAAAAAAAATAACCGAAAAAACCGAACCGAAAAAAAACCGAATTAACCGGTTAAAAAATCACAAAAAAATTCCGGTTCGGTTTGGTTTGGTTTCGGTTTCTAAAGTCTGAAACCGATTGAACCGAATCGAACCGAACCGGTTCAACCAGCCATCACTTAAAAAAAAAAGGAATGATAAAAGGAAGCAATTGGGCATATATTTACATTTGAAGGAATGATAAAAGGAAGCAATTCACCAAGATTGACTGTAGAGCAAAGATGTACCTGAAGGAAATATTTATGTCGTTATCCTTTAAAATATGGATATCGACCGATGTGGGCATACAGTTGCAATTAAATGAATATCAAAAAGATGCACACCACTAGGACTGATGTTAGAACAAAGATATACGTGAAGGACATTTTCATATCATCATCCTTTGAAATATTAGCTATTGACTGAGGAGGACACACAATTGAATAAGAATGAGTGGTGAAAAAAGGCACACCTCCAAGATTGGTTGTGGAACAACGCTGCACTTGAAGGATAATTTCATATCGTCACCCTTTGAAATATGGTTATCGAAAGATGTTATCACACAACTACATTGAATAAATGCCAGAAAGACGCCCACCACCAAGACTAGCTATGGGACAATTTGTTTTGAAGCCAAATACACACTTCACCCATGAGTAAGGGTGATAAAAACAACATTATTAATGAGGCTGAGACATTTCTTCTCACAATCTGATTAGATGAGCTGAGTAGAATCTATGGAGAAGAATATTTAGCACACAGCGATGGGCCTATTACTGCAAGCTATGAGAGGCATGTCTGGACGACCCGATGTTTCCATGAAGGATGCACATAGCTAGTTACGAAACAGTTCTTGAGAGAATCCAGGAGATAACTAATGACTTAAACTCCTACATAATGAATCGAGCAACACCACATTTAGAGGTATGATCAAGCTTAAGAAACAACGAGAGTAGTAATCATCACGGACAGCCTAGGATGGGCACTCCACATGCATCTGAGTTGAAGGCTAGCACATGGATAAGCCGATGAATCAGAAGCACAAGAAGGCTTTGGATAACAAACAAAGACACCTTATAACAATGGAGAGTCAAAGAAAGGGGGCTTATATTCCAAACTAGGTAAGGATACATGCATGCTATCCAACATCAAAACATTGCATCAAACATTTTGTCTTTTTTATTCTCAACACGAAAGATCCTCAATGAAGTCCGGCGAGGTTGTGGACAAAGAAAGAATCATTGAGTCGACGATAGTAAAGAAATCACAGTTTTGACCATAGAATAAGAAGAAGATGAGATAACCCTAACATTAGGGAAATCTCAAAGAAATAAAAAGATCAACGAAGCAGAGTCTTCAATTTGAACCCTATCATCTTGAAGAAGAAACATATTTTTTGGTTAAAAGAGATTGCCAGAAGGAATCTTAGGTTTACCAACACCCAGATTTTGGTTCTGGTTAAAGGGGATTGGCGAAAGGGATATCAGTTTAGCCTAACCGCACACAGACTTTGGTTCTGGTTAAAGGGGATCGGCGAAAGGGATCTCAGTTTAGCCTAACTACAAAGGATTTTGGTTCTGGTAAAAGGGGATCGGCGAAAGGGATCTCAGTTTAGCCTAACCACACACAGATTTTGGTTCTGGTTAAAGGGGATCTGCGAAAGGGATCTTAGTTTAGCCTAACCGCACATAGACTTTGGTTCTGGTTAAAGGGGATCGGCCAAAGAGATCTCAGTTTAGCCTAACTACAAAGGATTTTAGTTCTGGTTAAAGGAGATCGGTGAAGGGATCTCAGTTTAGCCAAAACATATAAATTTTAGTTCTGGTTAAAAGGGATCGGCGAAATGGATCTTAGTTTATCCTAACCACACACAGACTTTGGTTCTGGTTAAAGGGGATTAGAGAAGGGGATCTCAGTTTAGCCTAACTACAAAGGATTTTGGTTCTGGTTAAAGGGGATTGGTGAAAGGAATCTTAGTTTAGTCTAACCACACACAGACTTTGGTTCTGGTTAAAGGGGATCGGCGAAAGGGATCTCAGTTTGACCTAACCACACACAGACTTTGGTTCTGGTTAAAGGGGATCAGCGAAAGGGATCTCAGTTTAGTCTAACTACAAAGGATTTTGGTTCTGGTTAAAGGGGATCGGTGAAGGGATCTCAGTTTAGCCCAACCACACACATGATTTTGGTTCTGGTTAAAGGAGATCGACAAAGGGATCTCAGTTTAGCCTAACCACGAAGAGATTTTGGTTCTGGTTAAAGGGCATCGGCGAAGGGATCTCAGTTTAGCCCAACCATACACATGATTTTGGTTCTGGTTAAAGGGGATCGGCGAAAGGATCTCAGTTTAGCCTAACCACGAAGAGATTTTGGTTCTGGTTAAAGGGCATCGGCGAAAGGATCTCAGTTTAGCCCAACCACACACATGATTTTGGTTCTGGTTAAAGGGGATCGGCGAA
>Ga0307515_10019282_pt1 | contig 12294 bp, 12 predicted proteins | sample 17_EM_MG_FD_194513 | JGI IMG/M metagenome (GOLD analysis project Ga0307515, IMG submission 194513) | Populus trichocarpa ectomycorrhiza microbial communities from riparian zone in the Pacific Northwest, United States - 17_EM | ecosystem: Host-associated > Plants > Roots > Unclassified | place...
TGTATCTCCATCAGCTCACCAAATGTTGTCTGTGCAGTAGCAGGTGCACACTGATCCAATTGCGGGTTAATGACTGCCTTAACTGTCAATATGGCTGTTCTGTACCTCAAATCTTACTAATGATGCAAGACAAAAAATCGTTCACACTCAACTTCATGATGTAGCAGCGAGCATGTGACTGCTTGTTTTGATTATGAAGGCAGCCAATAAAACGAACAAAGACAATGATGTAACAAAGTTAAGATTTTGCACAAGACAGTGGGATATCTGAATGTGACCATAAATAGAAAAACCCGGAAACTAGAACCGGAGACTGGAACCGACAGGTCTAACCAAACCCGGCAAAACCCGCAGGTCGACTGGTACGGGTCCGGATTTGGCCCGCCAAGAAGCTGCGGGCCGGGTTTTTGGATGTGTCTGGAACCGAACAGAACCGTTTTTCCGGTCCAAACCCGGACCACTCGTGGGTTACCCGGACCCGTTGCTACCACTAGCCAACATCTATCAGAAAGTAAGCAACATATAACCCCCTTAAAACGTCCAATCCCATTCCTCCAGTCCAATCATTGTCGAGGCTTCCTCGGATGCTCTTGGTGGAACTCATCAAGCAATTTCTGCGCATTCCCGAGATTCTCCGCAGGTTCCCAGCTAGTCCGTACGTAACTGTAACCCGCCCATTGTACGAGATGATGGAGCTTCCGGTAGCGTCGTTCAGAGTCGAGGATACGGTCACCTTCCCATTTGTCAGAGTCGTCGACCACCATCGGCTATGGTTGAGATGGCGGCTGGCCGGCGGTAGGAGGTGTATAGCGGTCGAGCAAAGAGATGTGGAAAACGTTGTGCTTCCGGATCGTATATAGAAGGTCTAATTTGTGAGCATTCTTATTGATGACCTTACTTCCCGTGTATGGTCCTGTCCGTTGGTAATCCAACTTCTTTGACAGTCTTGTCGTCCGGAAGTGCCGCGTTGAAAGCCAGACCTTATCTCCAACCTCGAAAACAACCTCTTTGCCACTGGCGTATTTCGTCTGATTGGCTTGGGCCTCCTGCAAGTTCTTTCGGAGGGTTTGGTGAGTCTCCTCCAAGCCAGCTGCGAAAGTGTCTGCTTGGATTTCCGAATTCAGGCGAGATGGTTGCTTCGGGGCGTTAAACTGCATCACCGGATGGTAGTGGTAATTCGCCCAGAATGGAGTCATCCTTGTGGATGCGTGTATCGCGTTATTGTAAGCGAATTCGGCTAGCGGCAAGTGTTCGACCCAATTGTCCTGCTCGTAGTGGCAGAAAGCCCGGAGATACTGCTCCATCATCTGGTTTTGACGCTCTGTCTGTCCGTCCGTCTGTGGATGGAAGGCTGTCGAGAGGCGATGGACAGTACTCAAGTGAGAACATACCCGGGTCCAGAATTGGCTTGTAGACCGGGTACCGCGATCTGTAACTATGTTATCCGGAACTCCGCGCTTGCCGATGACGTGTTCAAAGAAGAGCCGGGTCAATTCCGGCGAGTCGATATCCTTCCGGCACGGTAAGTAGATTGCAATCTTTGTCAGTCGGTCCACGATAACGAGAATCCCAGTGTAGCCTGATGCCGTTGACTCTGGCAAGTCGGTGACGAAGTCCATTGTGACGCCTTCCCATGGCCATGATGGTGCCTCCAAGGGCATGTTGATTCCGTGCCTGGCGTGTCGAGGTGCTTGGATTCGGTGGCATACTTCGAAGCCACTGACATTCTTACATACACGTGAGTCCATTGCTGGCCAGTAGAAATCCCTAGATACCAGCTCGGTAGTCTTAAGAGCTCCAAAATGACCGGACTCAGGGTTATTATGGAATAGACATATCACTGTTCCGGGTAGAGATTCGGTTGCTGGGACGTATATCCTCCCCTCGTAAGTCAAGACTTCCGCAACGACTTTTCATTGGCTCTCCTCTTTGGCGGTATCTGTGCCGTCTATTATTGGTCGGTCGACAAGCTTTGCTGAGACGTCGACAGCCAAAGGGTTGGAAGCCTGGGCCGTGATATTTACTGGCATGAGCTCGTCGCATGGGTCCACTGACACGGTTGCCAATCGTCGTGCCACAGGCCATTCGTAGCCGATCTCGTAGTCGGGCCAACTGGACGGACCATCGGCCGGGTTCTTGCTACCTTCCAGGTGCTCGATGACAAAGTCGTAAGCCGAGAGAGTTTCCGACCACCTGGCTTGTCTTCTGGAGAGCACTTTGGATGTCTGGAACTATTCGAGATTCTGGTGGTCACACCAAATTGATACCTTGTGATTGGCGCCCTCGAGGTAGTGTCGCCACTGTTTTTGTGTATCCACAATGGCCAATAGCTCCCGATCATAAGTGTCATAATTCTGTTCGGCTGAAGAGCACTTCCGGGAGTAGAAATTGACCGGCCTGAGAACCCCGAAACCATCATACTGATTGAGAATGCCCGCTATCGTGAATCCACTCGCGTCCGTTTGGAGAATGATTGGCTTGGCCGGATCGCAATGCTGGAGGATCGGTGCCTTGGTGAAGGACCTTTTCAGTTTCCGGAACGCCAACTCGGCTTGCCGCATCCATTCCCATTTGGCTGTATGTGTCCCTTTTTTGCCTCTCGGGCTTGCCTCTATCTTCTTTACTAATTCCGTCAGTGGAAAGGTCACCTTGGCATATTTCCGGATGAATCTTCGGTAGAAGTTCGTGAATTCGAGAAGCACCTGAACATCTCTAACTGACTTCGGTGTCGGCCAGTCCTCGATTGTGGAGATTCGGTCCGATTCCATACCGACTCCATCGCAAGTGATAACAAACCCCAGCAAGCCGACTTCCGAAACTCCGAATTGACACTTCTCGGCTTTGCAATACAGGCCGAATTCCCTGAGTCGCTGCAGCACTTGGCGCACATGCTCCTGATGCTCCTTCCCGTCTGCCGAATAGATGAGTATGTCATCGAGGTAGCATACCGCGAAGTCGTCAATGTATGGCCGTAGGCAATCATCGATGTAAGACTGGAACGTAGCCGGTGCGTTTGTTAGACTGAATGGCATGACCTGGTATTCGAATTGGCCGTAACGCGTTCGAAAAGCCGTCTTGTATTCGTTGCTTTCTTTGATCGTGATTAGGTTATAGGCACCGCGGAGGTCCAGTTTCGTGAATATCCTGGCGTCGCGCACATGGTCAAGCATCACCGAGATTAGCAGAAGGGGATACCGATTCTTCACCGTCGCCAGATTGAGCGCGCACTAATCGACACAAAGCCTTAACCCTCCATCCTTCTTCTTTGCGAAGAGAATAGGCGCTGCCGCTGGCGATGATGATTGCTGAATGAACCCATTGGCTAGGTTTGCCTCAATGTAAGCCATTAACGTCCTTAATTCGAACTCCGATAGATTGTAAATCCGCCCATATGGCAAATTATAGCTGGACTCCAAGTCAATTGCATGGTCGATTGACCGATGCGGGGGAAGTGTCTGTGCCTTTGTTTTGCTGAAAACCTCCACACAATCTCCGTATATGGCCGGGATATGTCCTCCATCGTCTGTAGGCACCATCTTTGTCGTTGTGCCAGCTCCATCTGCAAACGTTAGTTCTCAATTCGTACTAGATATGGAGCGGTATGAAGGAATATCCAGGAGCCTGGATTTAAAACGGTTCGCCACAATAGGGCCAAGCCCCACCGTTCAGTACTCCTTTCGTGTCTCGGCGTGCCGGTAGCAGTCATTCAAGGTCCGCATTGTTGGTACACTCTTCTGCCGCAACTACCGCCGCTGCTCCTTGCTCGCCCGTCCAGCGCCTGGGGCATATCTCACTCACCATCAGTGATGCCTTCCACAGTCGCTCCCAGCAGCCCTGTACAATCTCCGACTCATAGGAAGATTGTCCTGACGACCTGCTCACTGGCCGGTAGATTGTCAAAGGCAGTTGCTCCGAGTATTTGAATATCTGGGATACCGCCGCCTCCTTCGGAACACACATCCTCCCTAGCTGTAGATCCTGGTGCATTCCCGGGCCATTCCTGATGGTCTACCCGGTCCACTGGTACCACTTCCGCTCCCCCTGGGGTTCGCAGAGGCAAAAGTCGACCGCGTTGCCAATCGACATCAGGATTCCGGGACTGGAACCAAGGCAACCCCAAAACCAAGTCGTAAGCCCGCATGTGCACAACTAGCACCTCCGATTCTTGAACCGGTGATAAGTGCTCCATATACTGAACCGTGAACGCCATTTTTCGACTGTCGCTCGCGTGAGCCATTACTTGGCCATTGAGGCCTGGAGTCGTGACGTATGCCGGATCTTCCGCTAGACTAAGCCGTTTTCGCAGTCTCGGTGCGATGAAGATGCACGTCGCGCCGCAATCAATGGGAGTTTGCACGGGTTGCATTTCCCCACTTCCATCTCTTATAAAAACCTCGTGAATAATATGGGACGTGTCCGGTCTGGACCTGCGGCATAAGCACTGACTTGGCATGAGAGCTTTTGCGCTCTCCAACAACACCCTTGACTTCAAAGCGATTCGATGCGGTTGTATGCTGTCCATCGTCGCGATCAAAGTCTGCATTGCCAATCTCTCTAAAGCCAATTCCGCCTTGTCGAACCTCTCCCGCCGGGCCAGATGCCGAGATAGGCCTGTGAGTTTTTTGGTTGCTGATTATCGAAGGATTTCTGTCGTTTGATTTGGTGTCCTCCGTCCTTGTTTGGAGCTAATGTCTGGTCCTGCTGTGGTGGGTTTCCTCCTCGTGAGGATTTAGGGCAGAAGCTCGCCTTGTGGTTCCGAGATCCGCATCGTAAGCATTTGCCGGTAGAATGTCGGCCTTCGATGATTTCCGTTGGGACCCATGGTGCTGGCGGTACGCCTGACGATTGTCCTTCACCACCTGATTAGCCGTGTCTGTTTGATCCGGTTCGGCTGCCATTCGTTCCCATTCGGCCGCCATCCTCTACTGTTTGAGTCTCTGTTCGGCTTTCCACTGGGCTAGGTTTTCAAGCAGCATTTCCAGCATCAACCGGTTTTGAGTCACCACATCTAGACGATCCTCGTCAGTAATTCGGGAACAGAGATCACCAGTATTGTTGTCGATCGGGCTATCTTTGTTTCTTTGACCTCCAAGGTCATCGTAGAGGTCATCGTCATCATCAATCCTGGCCTCAGGTAAGACCGTTGGAGTAGTGCGTCCGGCTGTCGATGCCGCTGCCTGCAGAGTGTCATCACTCTCATGGATGTCAGTGACGCGCAATTGTGTTCGGGTAGACTTCTTTGGAGGCATGATTTTTGATAAAACGCGTTATTTTGTGGTGACGCGTCGAAAGGGGTAAATCGCGAGATCCCATGAGCGAAACGTATCAAAATGATTAAGAGCGATAATAGTGTCAGGCCCTATATCCATAGATGGCTGCGTGTGTTAATATATGAGAAGATATGGTTGCACACATGGATGTGGTAATATAATGGAGTAGTTGATAGGTAAGATTATTGCTAGCGATCTCAGAGAGATCGCGAGTCGTCTGGATAAGATTGCGGTTACCCGGCACTGGACACGTCTCGTGCCATTGCCAAGAACCTAATCATGACTGCCATTACATTCGCAAAGAACAACATTCTGTTTGTCAGCCAAGTGATCTTCAGCGGGATTACACTTGGGCCACATGTCCATCAATTAGTGATAGGTACACCCTCACTAGCAGATTCACTTTTGATGATGCAATGATGTCGCCATTACTGGGAAGTGAAAAACCATCAGCAGTGCGCATAATTATTGGCCACACCTACTATATCTTATCTAGCGGGGCAACACACAGTCAAGTTGCGCTTATGAAGAATTACGTGTGCAGCAGACGATAACGCAAAATGCATTAGTACAAACTAAATTTCCTTCGTTAAATCTATTTAGTTTATTGTACCCACAAACTCAAAAAAATCAAATTGAGGTTTCCCTGAAATATGGCATTGCTTTACTGTTCCAGAGTGTTCTTTGAGTCGTCGCGATGCCGTTTTCAAGTTTTACGACCAGTGTACCCACTTTTGCAAATGTAACAATGAGCACTTGACGAACAGTTCACACTTCCTTTCACAATATCACTAATCATGTCTCGGCATACTCCTACGTCGCCCAATTCGATTTGTCCTCGCGATGATGATTGTAATCACTCCATTCGTTCAATGAAGTGTGTAGTTCTTGTTTTTAAAGACACTCATCAGCAACAACTCTAGTTTCCGTCAGAAACACCCGGGTGTTCCGGACGGCTCTGACGGCTCTGATGGCTCTGAAGGAACCTCGTACACTCTAACGGAGAATTACACGTTTCCTGTTGCCGCGGCGACAGATCGCCTTGCATACCATCAGCAAAATGTATTTTAGTCACTGGAAGCCTCCAGGAGTGTCTGAGAGGATGTGGAGTGTAAACTTAGATGTGTCAATTTCAGGAGAGTATCAGACCCTAGGAGGGCATTCCGGCCGGCCTTCAGAGTAACTGGGAGCGCCGACGACAAGCCTGGCAGAACCTTGGAACGCTGCTGGTGCGCCTGGAAATCATAGCTACTACCAATCGTTCAACGATTTTTAAAACTCATGTATTCAGTTTGTATTCTTATCTATGTATCTATGTATCTATATAGCTACCCATCTACACATGGTATATCTGGACTGGCTGCAGGCCGTGTTTGAGAGTAATTCAAGGTGCGCCTGAAAATGACGATCAAGTGAACTCAGAGATATACTCCGAGGCCCTGATCGAGCAAGTGTGGAGATGCACGTGTGGAGGCCGTAATCGCGCAAGTTTGGAGATACACTTGGAGGCCGTGATCGAGCGAACTTGCAGGCCGTAATCGAGCGAGTCTGGAGATACACTTGGAGGCCATGATCGAGCTAGTTTGGAGATATGCACTTGGAGGCCAAGATCGTGTGAACTTGCAGTCCGTAATCGAGCGAGGCTGGAGATACAGTTGGAGGTGCGATCAAGCTGGTTTGGAGATACACTTGGAGGCCGTAATCGAGCGAGTTTGGAGATACACTTGGAGGCTATGATCGAGCGAACTTGCAGGCCGTAAACGAGCAAGGTTGGAGATACACTTGGAGGCCGTGATCAAGCAAGCTTGGAGATGCACTTGGAGGCCGTGATCGAGCGAGTTTGGAGATACACTTGGAGGCCATGATCAAGCGAGATTGGACGAGTACTTGGAGGCAGTCGATGGACGGCGCGCCGGGTCTCAATTCATTAGTTAGTTAACTCGCAACGGTGGGAATGTGACAAGGTGACTTTACCTTTGAAGCTTTTATGGAGAACTGGCTGGTGGCGGTCGATCGGTAGGGAGGCATGCCGGAAGCTGAAGCTACATTCAGGGGTCGACTCGAAATCATGAGAATGAAGGGATGACAGACAATCTTAGGTGTATGCTGTACTCGGTGTATGCTGCACTCAGTGTTAACTCATGATCATGGCATGGAGAGATAGAGAGGGATGACTTAACTTTGTGTTCTTGCGATGATGGTAGAGTTGAGGATGAGAAAGAGAGAGATGGGGGATGAAGATGAGAATGATATAGAGGATACGAGCGGCTATGAGAAATCAGTAGTACGACTTGCCCGATTGTGTTCTGAAGACCTTGTATGGGTGTTATCACCCGCCGGATCGGGACTTGTACCTGCCGTATCGGGGATGGTCAATTGATTCGCCCAAGAAATTTTCCAAGTCCCAGTCTCTCACGATGATTTCCCCCATCTCCTCTGATCTCTCTCTTTCTTGTGCTCAACTCTACCATCACCTAAGAACACGAAGTTAAGTCATCCCTCGCTATCTCTCCATGCTATAATCATGAGTCAACACCGAGTACAGCATACACCAAGTACAGCATCATCCCAAGATCGACAGTCTTCCGCTTCCAGCCAGTTTCTCATCTCTCAGCAGATGTGGTACTCAACTCTCTACATTCCCAGAATTACAAGTTAACCAATGAATAGAGTCTCAGCTGCCGTCGCGCCTCCCTCCAAATCGACCGCTTCCAAGTACACCTCTAATCTCACTCGATCATAGCCTGTCAGTGCATCTCCAAACCCGCTCAATCACAGTCTCCCAGTGCATCTCTGAGTTCACTTAATCTCGGTCTCCAATTGCATCTCCAACCTCGCTTGATCACGACCTCAAAGTGCATCTCCAAACTCACTCCATCACGGCCTCCCAGTGCATCTCCAAACTCGCTCTATTACGGCCTCCAAGTGCATCTCTGAGTTCACTCGATCTCCGCCTCCAAGTGCATCTGTCAACTCGCTCGATCACGGACTCCAAGTACATCCTTAATGAGCGACGGCACGTGTACGGAGATTCAGGGGTAACAGAAGTGGACTGAGCAACAGGGAGCACATATTCGGGAAACCCCGGGGTAGATAGACATCATCTCATCATCATCTCATCTGGATCCACACAATTGCGTGAATTCCCACATCCGGGTAGTATCATATCTTCTCAGTTTTTTCCTAGGCTCCTCGAGCTAGAACCGTTCTTTCTCACGAATTCCGTCATGGCCAGATTGACCGTATGTATATATATAGAGATACTTAAATAATGCATGCGATATTATGAGGTAGCAAATCTTGTGACTGTAACAAAGACAAAGATGATATACGAAATACCTTGTGCTTATGGAACCCTAAGAACCACTGCTTTGAGAATACGGCACCGGGTCTCCCGCAGAGCTGCACAGCGGTCTCAGCTGCTCCAAAATTTCACTATCCTAATAGTCAAAACTCGTAGCGTCCTGAATGCACCTCCATAACTGCAGGTGCTTTCAGGAGCATCTGAGAATGCTCTTGCAGAGTCTGAGAGCACTTTGCAAAGCTCCAGGGGGGCCTGGGAGCATCAGGAAGTACTTAGAAGCACTTGTGAAGGCAACCGGAGTGTCTCGGAGGTTTGTGTGTGGCTTCCGGACCGATTTAGATTTTTCTGATGTACCCAATGAACCCATTCCGATGTATGGTCACAGTTGGCCACATCGCCACAGTGTTTGTCTACAATAGGATACCGACAGAGCGAGAAGAAACACCCAAAATGCGATTGGAGGGTGATATGCAACGCGACGTGTGGTATTGGCGCCGGGTGCGGAGTAATCTGCCACCATGGTGTCTCTGACGGCTCTGACCGAGCGCGTCCACTCTGACGCAGCCATTCCGCACGGACAGAAATGTTTTCTGCTGATGCTGATGGATTAATTTGACCAATGTTAGTTACCTTGCAGAAGTGGTTCACGATAGTTAATTTGTTGATACAAGATCGTCAGTACCTTGCAGTTCAACCGTCGCGGGAGGATTATGCATTATCACGATGATGATTTCACGCGTTTAAGATCAGACTTCAGTAAACCATCAGTTCTATTACATTTACTACTATTATGATATATCCATCAGCTAAAAACATTTCCGTCCTGGCGGAATGGTGGCGTCAGAGTGGACGTGCTCCATCCGAGCCATCAGAGACGCCCCGGTGGCGGATTACTCCGCGCCCGGCGTCAATACCACGCGTCGTGTTGCATCTTGCCCTCCGATCACAGTTTCGCCATTTCTTCCTCAGACTCTGCAAGAGCATTCTCAGATGCTCCTGAAAGCACCTGCAGTTATGGATGTGCATTCAGAACGCTACCAGATGTGACTATTAGGATAGTCAAATTTTGGAGCGGGTGAGACATCCGCGCAGGTCTGTGGGAGAGTTCGAGAGCAGCTCTGCGGGAGACATGGAGCCGTATTCCCAACACAGTAGTTCTTATGGTTCCATAAGCACAAGGCATGTCGTCTATCATATGCGTCTTTGTTACAGTCACAAGATTCGCTACCTCATAATATGGCATGCATTATTTAAGTATCTCTATATACATATGGTCAATCTGGCCACATATGGTAGTCGAGCAAAATTAGAGGAGGACCTGGAGACACCCGTTGAGAGATCCTAGAGATGCACCACTTGGAGGCCGTTGTGGTGATACGATGGAGCTAGAAGGCAGAGAGCCCACCGAAGAAAGTGAGAAGATATAATACTCCCCGGCAGTGAGAATCCACGCTATTGCGTGGATCCTGATGAGATGAAAATGAGATGATGTCAATCTACCCCGGGGTCTCCCGAATATTCACTCCCCGTCGCTCTGTCCACCTCCGTTCAAACCCCTGTATCCCCGTACACCCGCCATCGCTCATTAACCATGTACTTGGAGGCCGTGATCGAGTGAGTTGAGAGATCCACTTGCAGGCCGTGATCGAGCGAGTTCGGAGATGCACTTTGAGGCCGTGATCGAGCGGGTTTGGAGATGCACTTTGAGGCTGTGATCGTGCGAGTTTGGAGATGCACTTTGAGGCCATGATCGTGCGAGTTTGGAGATGCACTTTGAGGCCGTGATCGTGCGAGTTCGGAGATGCAATTGGAGGCCGTAATTGTGCGAACTTGGAGGCCGTAATTGTGCGAACTTGGAGGCCGTAATTGTGCGAGTTTGGAGATGCACAATGAGGCCGTGATCGAGCGAGGTTGGAGATGCAATTGGAGACCGAGATTGAGTGAACCCAGAAATGCTCTGGGAGGCCATGATTGAGCGAGTTTGAAGATGCACTTGCAGGCTATGATCGAGCAAGATTGGAGGAGTACTTGCAAGCGGCCGATTTGGAAGGAGGTGCAACGGCAGCTGAGACTCTATTCATTGATTAACTCATAATTGTGGGATTGTAGAGAGTTGAGTATAACAACATCCGCCGAGAGATGGGAAACTGGCTGGGAGTGGGAAATTGGCTGGGAGCTGGAGACTGTTGATCATGGCATGGAGAGATACAGAGGGATGACTTAACTTCGTGTTCTTAGGTGATGGTAGAGTTGAGAACAAGAAAGAGAGAGATCAGAGGAGATGGGGGAAATCATCATGAGAAACTGGGACTTAAGGGAATTTCGTGTGCGAGTCAATTTACCATCCCCGATGCGGCAGGTACAAATCCCGATCCGGCAGGTAATAACAACGATACGAGGTCTTCTCAACCCAATCAGGCAAGTCGTACCCCTGATTTCTCAGGTCAGCTCATATCCTCCACATCATTCTCATCTTCATCCCCCATCTCTCTCCTTCTCGTCCACAACTCTACCATCATTGCAAGAACACAAAGTTAAGTCATCCCTCACTATCTCTCCATGCCATCATCATGAGTTAACACCGAGTGCAGCATACGCTGAGTGCAGCATACACCGAGTACAGCATACACCTAAGATTGTCTGTTGTTGTTACGGGGGTAACAACACCTATCCAACAATACTTCGCTAAGTATGATGGGTGCGTATGGCCGTAGATCCTATTTCCTATTCTCTAAATATTCTGCTAAAGTGGGTTTTGCAATTGACTGCAATTGCTATCTTTGTTTTTTAGACAGAGGTTTCGCTATGATCTTCCCTGACCTAGTCCTTGACAAGGAATCAACCTGCTTCTGGTTTCCTAGCTTCCTCCTTTGTCGACGGGATCCTGAAATGAACTGCTTGGTACTTCGAACAATTCGAGACTGCTGTTCGTCTCCGGAGCTATCAATAATGAGATTACTAACGTCGTTATTTGTTTGTTGAACTTGAAACACTCTATCCCGATGTATATATTGTGTCTCGTTATCGATCCTAGATTCTTCCTGAATATCTCGTGGTACCGATGATACTTCTCTGGCTTGTTGATTTGTAGCCACAGGAAATTGCCGTTCTTCTCCTGAAACTGAAGCTGCTAAGTCTCCCGATGATTCCTCCCTCTTGGCCGACGATATCTCCGATCGTTTCCGTAGATTATCAATATGAACAATTAACCCTTGTTCTAACCCAACGATAGATGCTAGCCACCAAACGCACTGCGCCACAAAGATCTGCTGAGTCCTTCTGGCGTATGCGATAACTTTCTCGAGAGCGTAAATAATAACGTCACTATCGTTCTCGAAGGTAACAGGCATAAATCTTTTCGGAGATTAATCAGAGGTGCGGGGCTGCCGCTACACAAAGCTAATAGATTCTAGGTATAGATATAATAGGTTGTAACGGCGACACGTGACCCGAGGCCGGGTAAGCGCCATTGTATATAGATCGCCCGGTACGACACTTAGATCAGTATCGAATATCTTACCACTATACTCTCCATCTATACTCACTCGCTCTCGTGTGCAACCGTATACCATCTCATACGTCTGTGGCTAGATGTAGGCGTACGCGTCCTTACATTATATTCGATTTTCAGTTATCGGATACGTTTCGCGCACGAGGATATACGATTCTTACCCCTATTGTCAAAAAAACGACACAAGCGACAGGAAACGAACAGCTTGC
>Ga0307515_10019283_pt1 | contig 12293 bp, 9 predicted proteins | sample 17_EM_MG_FD_194513 | JGI IMG/M metagenome (GOLD analysis project Ga0307515, IMG submission 194513) | Populus trichocarpa ectomycorrhiza microbial communities from riparian zone in the Pacific Northwest, United States - 17_EM | ecosystem: Host-associated > Plants > Roots > Unclassified | place...
TATAATTTATTATTTGTAATTTGTAATTATAACTTGTTATGTAATGCAATTGTAAATCCCACCACAATACATATGCGAGAGCAAGCATAACAGCTACACAATAAAACCACACCCTCTTCAAACCAAATTGAAAAAAAAATTAAAATTAAGTGTCAAATGATAGCAAAAATAAATAAATTGAAATATCAAAATAAAATAAAAATACAAAAAGGGATGTAAATAAATGACTGCACTGTGGATGAATAATGCAACTAAGAGTGCAATTGAGTGTAGATGAATAGTGGTAGCATATCGAAACACTTAACTCATTTAGTTTTTCTTTAGTAATATTAATATAGTTTTAGTATAATACCATTAATTATAAATATAGATTTTATAAAAACTACGACACTACTTACTAGTTTCATAGAATAACCTCTTTTACCGAAGATAGAAAACAAAAACAATATTTTTTTGCATGGGATATATGTTGAGATTTTATCTCGTCTAATCAGGAATTGTGTAGGTGTAAGATTCTATATTTGTTCCTTGAATTAGGATAATTGATTCCTGTAATTAGTTTTCCAGATTTCCTTGTATATTTAGTTTCCTATTTTGATATAGGTTTGTATCTTATAAGTTTTATCATTCATATTCAATCAATATAATGAAAATACAATTCTGAAAACAAACATGGTATCAGAGCGTGGTTTGAAAAACCTCTGCCTTTGCAAAAAATATTTCTTAAACCTTTGCCATTGATATAGGAACCTCTGCCTTACGTAATTATTAGTATTATTATCATTCTTTTATTCCTTCCAGTTATTATTCTTTTCTCCCTTCTAATGAATAAAGATGAGTGAAAAAAATATTGAATCGTCTGGGATGAATCAGTTCCTGTTATTGTTCAATCTGAGGGTATTTTTAATGCAAGAATCATTCTCACTGAATCAAACTATGATGTTTGGTCCCAGCTGATGGAGATACATATTGCTGAAATGGAGAAACTCTCTTATATTTGTGGCAAGACGAAGCCACCTGCAGAGACAAAAAATAGATATAAAAAGTGTTATGTTGAAAATCAGAAAGTGAAAAGGTGGTTGTTGATGTCCATGACTCTAAAAATTATGAAGCGTTACCTACGCTTACCTACTGCCCACGAAATCTAGAGTGCTCTATCAAAGGCCTTCTATGATGGAAGTGATGAGTTGCAAGTTTTTGCCTTAAGCCAAAAGGCATTCACCGCTAAACAAAGTAGCAAATCTCTATTTGAATATTATGGAGAACTAACTGAGGTTTTCCGAGAATTGGACCATCGTGATAAAGTAATCATGACAGATCCTGAAGACATAGTTGCATACCGAAAATCCATTGAGCGACTTAGGGTACACATCTTTCTTGTTGGATTGAATAGTGAATTTGAACAAGTTCGTGGGGAAATACTACGCAGGAACCAGTTCCAGACTTAGAAGGATGTTATTTTTTGGTCCGACAAGAGACAGTTCGTCATGCAACTTTGAAAGGAGAATCTGGAAATCCAGAAGCTTTCGCCATGGTGGTTAGACACCGATCTAATCAAAACTGGCAGAACCATCCTAAGACCAACAATGGCATCGACAAGTCTACCTACAAATACACCCAATGCAATCAGACTAACCATACCAAAAGTCGGTGTTTCGAACTTGTGAGGTATCCTAAATGGTGGGATCATAGTCGTGATACACAGAAGAAGAATTTAAAAAGGCTCTCCACGGTAGCAATTCCATAAACAAAAATTGAGGATGATGTTGCTGAAAAGGCCTCTGCACTGGTCTTAATTGCAAATAATGGTGGTAAGGTTTTAAATATTTCTACACCTGGTTTCAATAGTGCATGGATAATTGATTCTAGTGCTACAGATCATATGACATTTGATTCTAGACAGGTCTCAACTCTAAATTCATCCTTATAAAAATTTGTTTCTACTGCCAATGGTGCTTCGACCCCAGTTATTGGAGAAGGATCTGTGACTTTCACTAGTACTTTGAATTTAGACTCTATTTTAGTTGTTCCATCGTTAGATTACAACATGTTGTCAGTTTCTCAAATAACCAAAACTTTATCTTGTGTTGTAATTTTTGGCCTAAATTTTGTGTGTTTAAGGACATTCGAACAAAGCAGACGATTGGGTATGGTATTAGGCAAGGGAAGTTGTATTACTTGGACCTGGTGCCAACGAGTTCAAGCGAGTTACGAAAAGTCTTAACAGTGGATGGCTCTGAGGGGGAGAAAAAGAAATATGAAATCTGGTTATGGCATCGGCGTCTAGGGCATGCTTCCTTGGGGTATTTGAAGAAATTATTTCCTAATTTATTCACAAAATTTGATATTTTTAGTTTTCATTGTGATGTTTGTGAACTGGCAAAGAGACATCGGGCTTTCTTTCAGTTATTTTTAAATAAAAGTCCACTCCCTTTTATAGTTATACATTCTGATGTCTGGAGTCCATCCAAAGTTACTACTTTGAGTGGATCACGTTGGTTTGTTACTTTTATTGATGACTGTACCAGAATAACCTGGTTATACTTGATGACATCCAAAGGTAAAGTGAATTTGTTATTTCAGAAGTTTCATAAAATAATTGAAACTCAATACAGTGCATAAATTCAGGTTATCTGTAGTGACAATGTAGGAGAATATCAGAGTTGTGAACTTCAACAGTATTTGGAAACATACAAAATTATTAATCAAGCTACTTGTTCCAATACACCCCAGCAGAACGGGGTTGCAGGGCGAAAAAATCAACATTTGTTGGAGGTTGTTCGAGCTTCACTAGTAGAAGCTCATATGCCTTTATCCTATTGGGGCGAAGCACTTAACTCTTCAGTATATTTAATCAATCGGGTGCCCTCTAGCATTATTAACTTTCAGACACCATTCCAAGCTCTTAGTGATGCAGTTGTAGCCCCAATAGTCCCGAATTTGCCCCCTCGTATCTTTGGGTATGTAGCATTTATGCACCTCCATAAACATCAGTGCAACAAGTTGACTCCTCGAGTGTTACGATGTGTTTTTCTCGGATATTCTACTCATCAAAAGGGATACAGATGATATCATCCTCCAACTTGATGAATGTTTATCACAATGGATGTTGTTTTCCATGAGGACTCAATGTATTTTTCCCCTGAGCCTGAACTTCAAAGGGAGAACCATAAGGAAATTCAGACTCTAGATTATGATGTCCTAAACTATAATCACAATTCTGAGGAAAACTAATCCCCTGAATCTAGTAACTTGGATGTGGGCAACTTGGATTGAAGTGGTATAACCTTGGATTCAAGTGGTGACGACTTACAAGCTGGACCAGTCAATCATGAAGTGGGTGAATTGGATTTAAATGGTATGTCTTTAGATACAAGTGGCGATGAAAGTCTAGAAGCTAAAGACGTTGCTCCTCTGTCGGAGTTAAACCCTTGCATAATACTAAACCAATCTTCTGCTACAAATGTTCTTGATGTAGTTTCAGAACCATTTCTAAAACAGTTACCATAACGTCACACCAGAGGTTTTCCTAAACCCACATATGAACCTGAACTTTCTAGCAAAATTAAATATCTCATAAGTCATTATGTGTCTAACCATCGGTTATTATAATCAAATATGTCATTCGTAAATCAATTATCTACTGTATCTATCCCTAACAATGTGCAGGAAACCTTAATTGATCCCAGGTGGAAAGCAGTTATGAACGAGAAGAAATCCTTATAAAAAAATAAAACCTGAGAACTCGTTGATCCTCCACCAGGAAAAAAACCAGTTGGATGTCGATGGATTTACACTATGAAGTATAAAATTGATGGCACAATTGAATGCTTCAAAGCAAGACTGGTGGCAAAAGGTTACACCCAAACCTATGGGATCGATTACACGGAGACATTTGCACCTGTAGCTAAAATCAACACAGTTCAAGTCTTGTTATCTTTAGCTGCGAACTTGGATTGGCCATTACAACAATTTGACGTAAAGAATACCTTTCTATATGGAGAATTGTCCGAAGAAGTTTACATAGATCTCCTACTAGGATGCATGATACCAACAAAGTTGAGTCAGAAGGTGTGCAGATTAAAGAAATCGTTGTATGGGTTGAAACAATCTTCGAGAGCATGGTTTGGAAGGTTCACAAAGTCTATGATAGCTTTTGGCTATCATCAGAGCAATTCAAATCACACTTTATTCTTGAAGAAACAACAGGGTAAGATCACTGCATTCATTATATATGTGGATGATATGGTGGTTACAGGAAATGATCCTGAAGAAAGGAAGGCCCTACAAAATTATTTGTCTAAAGAATTTGAAATGAAAGATTTAGGTGATTTGAAATATTTTCTTGGGATAAAAGTGTCTTGATCTAATAAAGGGATCTTTCTGTCTCAAAGAAAATATACCTTAGATTTATTACAAGAGACTGGTATGTTAGCATGTCAGCCAGCTGAAACACCAGTGGAAGAAGGTCTGAAGTTATGTGTTAAGTCCAACCAGATACCTACTAATAAATGAAGATATCAAAGACTTATAGGCAGATTAATGTACTTAGCGCTCGCACGACCAAATTTGGCATACACATTGAGTATTGTTAGCCAATTTATGCATAATCCTGGAGAACAACATATGAATGCAATTATGCGAATTTTAAGGTTTCTAAAGGCTGCTCCAGGAAAGGGGATTTTGTTCACTGAGAATGCAGATTACCAAAGCATAGATACATATACTAATGCTGACTGGGCTGGAGCTATAGATGATAGGCGATCTACTTCTGGTTACATTACCTTTGTAGGAGGTAATCTCGTTACATAGAGAAGCAAGAAACAGAACGTTGTTGCTCGCTCTAGCGTAGAAGCTGAATTTAGAGGTATGACCCTTGGATTTTGTGAAGCATAATGGCTAAGGCTTCTCTTACAGGATTTAGGTTACCAATCTAGGCAACCAATTCAACTTTACTATGATAATAAAGCAGCATGTGATATTGCCCATAACCCGGTTCAACATGATCGTACAAAGCATGTCGAGGTAGACAGATTCTTCGTTAAGGAGAAATTGGATAGAAAAATTGTGGAGTTGCCTAAGATTCGATCTGAGGATGAATTGACTGACTTTCTCACCAAAGCAGTCTCAAATCGAGTGTTCTCAAAGTTTTTAGACAAGTCGGGCATGTGTGACATCTATACACCAACTTGAGGGGAAGTGTTGAGATTTTATCTCGTCTAATCAGGAATTATACAGGTGTAAGATTCTATATTTGTTCCTTGAATTAGGATAATTAATTCCTGTAATTAGTTTCCAGATTTCCTTGTATATTTAGTTTCCTATTTTGATATAGATTTGTATCCTATAAATTGTATCATTCATATTCAATCAATACAATGAAAATACAATTACGAAAACAAACAATATAATCATCCAAAGCAAAAACAATAGGGAATGTTTCCTAATTAAAAAATATTTTCTATTTTTATTTCTAGTTTCCTTTTCCTTTTTTAGTTTTTATTTTTTTGATAAAAAATTAGAAAATGTGTTTATTTGTTAAGAATGAGGATAAAGTTTTTCATTAAAAAAACATAAAGATTACAAGTATTTTTTATAAAAAAATAAAACCATTCTTTTTTGTTTTGTATTTGGTATAATCTAATTATAGAACAACTTGTTGTATTTGGGTTAATCTAATTATAGAATATTAATTTTATTTTATTTAAAATTATCATGAAAAAATTATATTATTAACAAACAAAATTATATTAGATTTATAATAAAAATTAAATTTATGACGCTAATTAAATATAAAAATATAAAAAATAATAATTTTAATATCTTACATTGCTAAAATGTGCTTTTATATATATATATATATATATATATATATATATATATATATAAAAAAATATTGTTCATGTTTTGTTTTTCATTTAAAAAACAGTAGAAAACTTGCAAAATAAATCATGGAGAAATTCTTAAAATATGTTTTTCAGTATAAATTTAAAAACTTGATAAAATAATTTTTCTTTTATAAATGAAAAAAATATTGTATTTAATATTAATTAATTTTAAAAAATATAAAAAAATAATATATTTTTAAATAAGTTAAAGGGTGTGAGGAATTCATTGTTCACCCACACCCAAAGCCCTGTGGATTACAATAATAATTCACAGTGTATTTATTTTTTTTTCTCACTTTTTTTTTAAAACTTTTTCTTTTTTTTTTCACTTTTTTTTTCTCACTTACAGTGTATTATTTTCCTTTTTTTGTTTGTTTTCCTACAGTACTTTCCCTCCTTTTCTTTTCTTTTTTTGTTTTTTTCTAAAATTATATTTATCAATTTTTCTTTTTTTAAAGTGAGTTGGTTAAAAATTTCACTTTTTAATTTTTTTTACTCATAGTGTATTACTTTTTCTTCTTTTTCTTCACTTTTTTAAATTTTTTTTATGATTTTTTTTTTAAAAAAATTTGTTTATTTTTTTTAATATTGATGTAATTGAAAAATAAGTTTTGTAATTTTTTTTTTCATTTTTCCTTTTTACAAGTTAAAATGATTCATCTATTTACTATGGTAACCCAAGTTGCTCCGGTTTACAAGTTTGGTGAGATTTATTTTTTTTTTAATTGAACTTGACTTTGTTATCGTTTATCTCATATAGTTAAACATAAAGTTAAAACATGTATGTAAAGTTCTATAGCTTTCCTCATATGTTACTGTGGATTGCTACAGTACTGAGAATTTAGTTTTATATTTTTTTTTGTTTTTTATTAACAGAAAAGTTAAATCATGTGGCGAAAACACTGTATCTTTCCTCACAAAATACTGTGGATTGCTACAAATCATTTTATTCAGTCTCTAAGTTTTTGATCACCAACACAATTTTTTTTCCATCATGAAATATTAGCTTTATCATAATTTTAGTTTTTATTACTTATTTAGCACTGATTCATAATTATAATGCTATCAAGTATATTTGTTTTATAAGCCTACAGCAGTGCGTGAAAATACCATCTCGTTTATATATATTAAAAAAAAAAAAACAGGCACGGTTCCGAAGTCACTGAGAATCTGAGATGACCTAGGAATATTTTTCAATCGAAACCACAATAGTCTTAAAAAAAAGGAGACAGATGAGCACTTGCGTCATTCTGTTCCACACGTGGCGATATTTGATTGGTAATTTATTTTCAAATCATGTGCCTGTCATTTATTCCAGCATGATCTGAGCCGTTCAAAGATAGCCGGCCAAAGCACAACCACGCGACCAATTATCTGACAGAAAAGTCCGACGACCAGAAAGGTTGGATGGAAAACTTATTATAACTAGTTAGTTCACTTCAGCACTGGTTTCCAGTTTGTAAGGTAGAAAGAGAGAAAGAGGCCACCATTTTCATCATGGGCAAGAGCTACCCTACAGTGAGTGAAGAGTATCAGAAAGCAGTGGAGAAATGCCAGAGGAAACTCAGAGGCCTCATCGCTGAAAAACATTGCGCTCCTCTCATGCTCAGATTAGCGTACGGATATCTCTGTTTTTCTATCTGATTTTTTTTTTGGAGAGTTTGAGAGGAGTGAGTGGTAGTGATTGAAGTATGTATGGGGTTCTAAATATGTGTGTGTGTGTGTGTGTTTTTGTTTTTGTTGATGTAGATGGCATTCTGCTGGTACGTTTGATGTCCATACAAAGACAGGAGGACCGTTCGGTACGATCAGACACCCAGATGAGCTTGCTCATGGAGCTAACAATGGTCTTGATATTGCTATCAGGCTTTTGGAACCCATCAAAGAACAATTCCCCATCTTGTCTTATGCTGACTTCTACCAAGTAATGTTTGCCGTGCCTTTATTTGATTTATAAATTAATAATTATGTTTTCTTTTTCTTGATTTATTTATGATTGAGGTTTTTGTATGTGTGTGTTTGATTTTCCGTGCAGTTAGCTGGTGTTGTTGCTGTTGAAGTTACAGGAGGGCCTGAGATTCCTTTTCACCCTGGGAGACCAGTTAAGTGATTAGATCGTCGCTTAATAATTTATTCTTCATCTGTTCTTTGTCATTCGTGTTTGTCCGCTTTGTTTTGTGCCTGATATTGATGTTCTTTTTATCTAGAAAAAAAAAACTATGTCCAAAGTTCATATATCTTGATCAGTTTAATAGGATCAAGCTCTAGATATGCGCACAAGGATCTTTTGGTGGTCTGATGGTTTTCAATTTGATCTGAAGATCATATATTTGAACTCATAGTAATGCAATAAGTTTGGTAGAGTTTGATTACTTTGTAGGTCATTCAGGATGCAGCTAATGAAGTCTGTTCTTTGTATGGTACACCACAAAGGAAATTCTATGGAGGAGGAAATGCTGTGGATTTAAGAGCTTTGCTCCCACTGCTGCATTATAGGACTAACCTGCAATGCATGCGCTTTTGTTTTTGGATGAATTTCCAAGTTTGAATTCAATGGACAGATATAATTTAGTGGCTTACTGATATCAGTCCTTGCTATCAAGGTAAATTGATTGGTTCTGAGTTTACCAAACGCCTAAATGTTTGGGAGGGAAAGTGAGTAGTGTGAAATGATTTTTATTTGTGAAACATCGTGCAGTGCTAATTATGGACTTGAAAATAGATGATGTGCATGTTATAGTCCTTATATGGTAAAGATTGCTAGTTGTATTTGTTTGCTCCCACTAAAGATTAGGTTGAGTTTAGCTCGTACTAAATAGTGCAAGCTCTGCCCAGTTGAGTTTCCTTCAACTCCTTTTATGAATTAGTTAGCTTGAACATGGTTCATTATGCTAGGTGGTGACAGGCCAAATGTGTTAGAGAGAAGGGGTTGGACAATAATATTATGGATTCCTTGTACTGTGATCGATTAAAGATGTTTGCTCATAATTGGAGTGAACTGTGAGGTCATATGGCACAATTAGATACGATCTATTTAAAAGCCATTGACTGTAGTTCCTGATACCTGGAATTAGTTCAGCACTTTTCCTTCATTGCTTTTGTGGCTTTGATGGGATGTGGACGGCTGTTCAGATCGAAGAAGAGCTTATTATTGGTTGGGATATGATTGCAAAATGCAGTATATTTTCAAGTTTGTTTTTGTTTTTTTTTTTTTCTGTTCTTAGAGCAGTATGATATGAATATTCGTAGAGTTGTAGAAATAGGAATGGTATGCCAGAAAGAAACCATATTAATGCAAATTCTGACAACTGTCTCTAACGACCATTGTGGCATTTTGCTCTTGTTGATGTTATCAGCTGCCTTTTCAGAATTCATGCTTCAGTTTTTAGGGTAGTACTAATCAACCTTGCTTTTGTTCAGGACAAGTCTGATCCACCTCCAGAAGGTCGCTTGCCTGATGCAACCAAAGGTTTGTCCTAGATGAAAACTGAAGGAAATCATTATAATTTTGTAATTATGTTTCAAATGAATTTCATGATCTTTTTCTGTCACTTCAGGTTCAGACCATTTAAGGGATGTATTTGGCCACATGGGTCTCAGTGACACAGATATTGTTGCCCTATCCGGTGGTCACACTCTGGTCTGTTCACAAACATGGAATTACGTAAAGAACTTTCTTCTTATTCTTTTTTGTTTATGTGTACTATTGGTGTTTGCACATATATTTACAGGGGAGGTGCCATAAGGAGCGTTCTGGATTCGAGGGACCCTGGACCCCCAACCCACTTGTTTTCGACAACTCCTATTTCAAGTAAGACACATTCAGCTCCAGAGATGTTCTTTCCAGAGATGTTCTTTCTTGACATAATTCTGTCTGGAATTCAGATCTTAATGCTTGATTTTGCCAGTATGTGATTGTCTCGCTGTTATCCCCACAATCTAATACCAAATCTGTCGTTCAGAAAACAGGATGCAATCAAGTAACTGATGCAAATTTTGATTCTGTTGAGCAGGGAACTCCTCAGTGGAGAGAAAGAAGGTCTTATCCAGCTTCCATCAGACAAAACTCTTCTGGAGGATCCAGTCTTCCGTCCCCTTGTTGAAAACTATGCTGAAGTGAGTGTCTGGTCATTTCTTCTAGATATTAGCTTATAAATTTTCAAAAGTTGCATTAGATGGAAATTTCATCCTATCAACTTGACAATAATCTGGTCCTAAAGTGTAATTATCAAGCTTTGACACGGTGGTGGCATTGTTTCAGGATGAGGATGCATTCTTTGCAGATTATTCAGAAGCTCATTTGAAGCTGTCGGAGCTTGGGTAAGCAAAAAAGCAACTTTCAATTCTGTCTCTCTTTAACCAGTTACCTTGTCCATGTAGTTTTGTTGTCTCTGATCTTCTCCTAAATTTGTCCGCTGCTGCAATTGCATTTCAGATATGCTGATTCTTAGTGAGGGACTGGGACTAGGCTCATGAAGCTGCTGTTGTGTGTCTAATTGCTGGAGGCTTGTCTATTTTCATGGTTATGTTCTTAGATCAGATAAGACAAGAATACATGAAAATGGCTATGGTGGTCCGTATTTGTATGTTTCAGTGTGTTGTAATATAAACGTAAGCGAGCTGCCTTTTATGTAGTGACAAAAGCTAAACCAAACACACATGGTGGTAAGTTTCCATCCATGGATTATAAATTTGCAATTGCTTACACAGATGGTTTTCATACTAGCAAGACTTGTGCTTGGTGTTCGGCAGCTGAAATGATAATTATAGGGTTCTAGCCTTCTAGGCATGGGCAGGGCTGGTTTTTCTGCTCACCGGAAACCATTTCCTTCCTCATCTAGCATCCTGAACTTTTAAAAATAATTTTAAACAAAAAAAATATATATATATTTACCTCCCTTCCCAACACGAGGTCAGAGAGCATCCGGCCTCACTTGCGGGAAAAGCCTAATTTTTTAGCCATGGCAGGGAAGATAAAAAAAAAAAAAAAAGACATAGTGATTAGTGGATTTATTACCTGATCAAAAGGATTCTAGTCAGTGGTATGCATAGGTTGTTTCATCTATTATTTTTGTCTGCTGTCCTGAGAATTCATGATCTCAACTTTAAAAATTCGTGCATATGTTCTGGTAGCTCGTGATCGCTAGATTCTCTCAGTTTAGAGGTTGTTTCTTCTGGCTTGTTAGGAACGACATGTCTCGCAAATTTTCAAGAAGACTGGTATAGATTCACTCTATCACACATCGAGATAGCTGCTTCCTGACGAATGAATAACAATTTTGCTTGTTAATTTAGATGGTTCCCTGGCGATTTGGCTGCGCGATACTGCCAAATGCTTTTTTAAATTTTTTTTTATTCTTATTAAATATTTCTTTTGAATATTCACGAGTAAGTATTTTAGAGGATTATACATATTAGGTTAATATATAATTATTCAAAAAGTAATTGCTAATATTATTTGAAAAAAAATGACATAATGAGATAATTATTTGAATATCCTTTCAATAGTCTTTATAATAAAAAAACAATTAAATAAACAAAATAAAGGGTTGAAATAATAGGCCTATGTTCATGGCCCAAAAATACAACCCCTGGCGTTTTTGGGCCTGAAAGCCATGTTGGGGGAGAAGTCCAAGTCTAGTATGGTTTCACTAGCTGATTCTTCACGGAAAAAAGCGTTTGCCTTTTTTTTTTCTTTTTTTTTTAAATTTAATGGACGACATGACATTTCTTTGCAACCTTATGCTGTCACCGGAGCAGCATTGAAAAATTGGTGTCGAAGTTTTTACCCAAAAACCCAGTTAGAACTTTTTTGTTTTCACACAATATGAAAAACAATTATATAGATATTTAAAAACCCAGTTATAGCAACAAAACATTCTAATCATTGAGAACTCATATCTGTATTATTAAAGGTATAATTTAATATCTTAATTTTTTTGAGGTATAATTTATTTTTTTCTGTATTATTAAAGGTAAAAAAATCATCACTATCGAGTTTTTTCTTAAAATTAAATTCATAAACATCAAAATTAAAAATTTTAGTGGTTGGAATTTGACTATCCATGAACTTTTTCTCTCTTAAAATTTTTTAATTACTCCTTATTTCTCAATTAAAATGTAATAAAAATAAAATTTATGATAAAAACATAATAAATTAAAAGAATATAGATGAAATATGCAAAAAATAGAACTTAAGGGTGGAACTTTTGAACTTCTATTATGGAAAAGGGCTTCATTTTTTCTTTTATGTCAAATCTAGTCCCTAATCTCTTAATATTTTTTAAGAAAAAAAAAAGCTAAAATTATAATTGATCATTAATTTAATTTCAGAAAAACTAACAACACATAAGACACATAAGGCAACCTGAAAAAAAAAAAAAAACTCTAAACATATTTTAATGA
>Ga0307515_10019284_pt1 | contig 12293 bp, 7 predicted proteins | sample 17_EM_MG_FD_194513 | JGI IMG/M metagenome (GOLD analysis project Ga0307515, IMG submission 194513) | Populus trichocarpa ectomycorrhiza microbial communities from riparian zone in the Pacific Northwest, United States - 17_EM | ecosystem: Host-associated > Plants > Roots > Unclassified | place...
ACATCTACATTCCTACTTGGATTATAAAGACCAAATATGACCATAGACAAGAACATGAATTCCAGCTTCAAACACATCCCTAAGAGCAAGTTGTAAATTGTTAGTATGACAGGTTAACAAGAATAGGGTGCAACAAAGAATCCAAATGGATTAAATCCATCTGTACACAAGCCAATACATACATTCCATGGTTCCATTAAAAACTAAAGATGCACACTATTAAACTATTTTCAAGCTTCACCTTTAGAAGGGTGCACCATAACTCCATCTATTGTATCATGTGAATAACGCATATTATGTGTTCAGTAGGTTTTGGAGACATAAATAACTTTTGCAATCTATGAGTGATTGAAAAGTTTCTTAGTTTTTTATATGCGACAAATGTCCTTTCTCGATCACTATTGGGTTTATATCAAGCATGGTGATAGGTTTTACACTCGGTAAAATTTATATATTCACTGTAGTACAACATGCAAAAGTTTGGACATATATTGATATTGGTATCCTAGGCCAAGAGTTTTCATCATGGATTTTGCAATATAGAAGTTCTCTTTCAGCTCATGTCATTATGGTAATATGTTTTTAGCTCATTCAATTTTGCTATCATAATCAACCTCACTTGACCTATAATCTGACTTGAAGGTAAACGATCGTGCAATGACCAATAATTTATTGTAAGTTGTGCACTCATCCCATAATGGTTCATCGGAGTCTTTCAAAAATTTAAAAAACCTAGCTATATCTACATTTAGTTGTCCATCTAAAAAGATGTTACGTGAATCTTCACTTGAATAACCTTAATTTATTCTCATTGCATCCATCACCATACTTCTATAAGGATTACTATTATCATCCGCAAACTCATGTATGTTGCTAGAACTATAATTTTGAGCCAATCATCCTTTATAACATGGTTTCATGAGGAACATAGGGTTTTCCGTGCGCATATCAAAATAAGTACTTCTCAATGAACCCTTTTTTAAGTAGATGCATCATCACAACATCTTTATAGTGAGATTTTTTATTATTACACTTCATACATGGACATCTAATTTCACCTATACTAATATTCTTTGGTTTAGAAAGTTTAAAATTAATAAAAACTCTCTACCCTTTGAAGATAGTCTTGCGTATACAATCTTTTAGGTGAATCTTGATATATTCAAGAACGATCACTCATTGCTTATGAAACCTATATAGAATAATATTAATTTTATCAATTCCATAAAAATTATTTTTCCCAAATTAACAAAATATAATTGGTACCCATTAAAATAACCTATCATTTCTTCAATTATAACACATTTAAATTACAAAATCAAATTTCATTTCATCAAATGATAACAAAATTCAATTTTTTTTTTCAAATCCTAGCTTACAAATCATACATTAATATGATAATTTTTTCTAGAAAAAAGTTGTAAAACACTTAAATATACAAACAAACTACAAATACTTCAAGAAATTTCAATAAATTAACATGAAACATAAATGAGTTACAAAAAAAAAATAGACGGTTTGGTTACTTTATGTATCGAAACTTCACAAAAAAATCAACGATGGATGCTGACACTACTTATATAGATGTAGATCGACGATGGCGAGTTGGAGTGGCTAGATTTGTGAGAAATAAGGGGGGCTGCTAGTATTTTTGTTGGCAGGAGAAAGAAGAAGGGAAAGGGAACTAGCGGTAATAACTTATTTACATTTGTCAACATAATATTTTGTTGTCAATTTCATCAATAAATCATGACATGTTAGATTTCAGACGGAATTGTCGATGAAGTTTTTAATGAATTTTTTACTCTGTCGGTAATTCCACCAGTAATTGCTAAGATGTTTTCGTTGCTATTTATCAATTTCTAGTATTTTTATATCAAAATGTTGTATGAGAGATTAAAAGAATTATTTTAGTAGTCTTTTGGGTTAATTTATTAGTTAAAAAGTTGGATTTTCAATAATGATAGTTGTAAAAGAGTTCTAATCTAGGTATATCATAGTTAATAAATTAAAATCAAAATAAACAAAATATAATGGGTGCCAGTCTAAACCTATTATTAGTTTAACATAATAAGAAAAATGTTAATTCAAAAAGAAATTTCACCCAAATGATCAATCAAACTCTCCCCGAATCCTTTCAAGCCTTTACTCTCAGTCAATAGAGTATAATTTATGTGTTTCTCTTAGATAATAATTTTAAACCTGTACTAGTATACGAGTTAATCTAGAATCTGAATTGATTTGATTTTAAAAAAAAATGAATTGACTTGTTTAAATTTGATCAAAACTTGAGTAACTCGTAACTTGATCAATTATGGTAAAAATTAATAAAAAAATTGATTGATTGATTTTTAATTTTTTAATTAAAATAATATCATTTTAAAATTTTAATTAAAAATAAAATTAACTCACCCAGCCATTGTGTCGAATTGACTCCAAGTTAAGGTTTTAAAACTGTACTTTAAGACTGTTTATGGAGTTAGATGATGGGAGTTCATTTTCCGTCTTAGGTTTAGATCCTAGAAAGCAAACAATAAATACAAACACATGAAGAGAAAGGACCCAGAGGAGAAATGCAATCCAAGCAAAGCAAACATCAGCTAACGTATTGATCCATAACAAAAAGCTCACGCTAAGCCATCCATCTTGCAAGAAAAAAAACAATGGCAGACACACTCACAAATCTCACACCTCCTCTTCCTCTCAAATCTTCTCGCACTCTCTCTTCCCTTCGTGGCCTCCCCATTTGCTCAACCCCATTAAGCAACAATAGCAGCAGCAGCCTTAAGACAACTAGTACCTGCAGCAGGATCCTTAGCATCAATGGGCCAAAAAGATACAGACCCATGTCGGCTCGAGCTACGGACTCCTCCTCACCTTCTTCTTCCTTTGGGTCCAGGCTCGAAGACGCCGTCAAGAAGACTGTAGCTGAGAACCCAGTTGTAGTTTACTCCAAAACTTGGTGTTCGTGAGTTCTATATCTCTTACTAAATTTTTATTTTTTTCCAATTGTTTTTTTTTTTTGAAAGCCTGAGTTTTTAATGGTTTCTTCATTTGGGTATAATTCAAGGTATTCTTTTGAGGTGAAGTCTTTGTTCAAGAGGCTAAATGTGGATCCATTAGTCGTTGAATTGGACGAATTAGGTATGTTTGGTTCATTTCTCTTTTACTTTATATTTTTTTCTTTGATTTCTTGTTTATTAGGTGCTGCTGGTTCTTGGATAGGATCACTCATGATTTAGGCTATTCACTCATGATTTAGGCTATTTTTAGATTCTTCCAAATAATTTGAGTTGTTACAAATTTTAACAGTACAAAGTTAACATTTTTTTTTCCATTTATGCATTGGATCTTTTTCTGGGAAATTTGATATAAGGTTATTAGGTTTTGAACTGGTGAAAATTGTTTTTTTTTTTATGGAATTTTTTAATTTTGTACAGGCGCTCAAGGACCCCAGATACAGAAAGTATTAGAGAGGCTCACAGGCCAACACACTGTTCCAAATGTGTTTATTGGTTAGTGGTGCTTTGCTCTTTATTCTTTAACTGAGTAGTAGGAGGAAGACTATTTCGTTTGTTTGTAGCTTTCAGTGATTATGCAGATTTCAGGAAACTAGCATGGTGTTTGTCTTTGTACTTCTTTGTTAGGATTAATGGAGTGAAAGTTTATGTTGACGTGTGAAAAAGGTGTAGCAATTCTTTCTGATGTGGTTAATGAAATTGATGAGAGCAAGATGATTTTGTTTGGTGTGTGCGGAAGTGTGTTGTAATTTATTTCCACTGCAATAAGTTCTTTGTTCATGCTGATGCGTAACTTATTATAACATATTATAATTGGCCGACATAGAAATGTTTCTTGTGAGATTTGGATCTGTGTTGTTTCAATCAGATTGGTAATAGCAAGGCTTCATTCATGCCTTGCTGCTCTTTTCAATGACAATTCCTTATGTTCTAGCATGTGTAGCTTGTTATTATACTTCAATGGAGGTTACTGCCTTCAACGTCGAACAAATATCTGAGTGTTTGTGGTGATATCTACTTAATTATGGACTAATTTGAATATTTAAACCTGAAAATTTGGATTTATGTGCAAACAGTTCACTGTTCCTTTAGGGTAGTTGAGGTGCTGTGGGAAATAAAATGGTAGGAGATTTTGGTTAGCTGGTATAAACCTTAGCAGTGGTGCAAAGTGAACAAATTTATAAGTCAATGTGAATTCTGAATCACCTGTCCCAAAAACATGACTGGAAAATGAATCCCTTTTTTTCGGTAGAAAGTGAAAATGAACCAGAATGTTATGTGTTTCCTTTCGTTTATAGTTTTAAGAAATAGTATATTGTAGTTGCATTATTATGTCAAATTATACATTCTAAGCTAAGGTTCTATTTGCATATAGAGTTAGATGATCTACACCTTTCTCCTGAGAAATTTTCCTCTATGTTGTCAAAAGAAACATGGGAATTACTCCTTCCTCTTTCTGTTTTTTTCCCTGTCTAACTATGAAAAGTTTATCCATTCCTTTTTTTTTAGGCCCTATTGTTTCTATCCTTTTATTCGATTTTCACTGCTATCAGATGCTCACATTTCTGTTTTTCTACATGATCAGGGGGCAAACATATCGGTGGCTGCACAGGTATATTATTTGCGGTTGTTTTATGAATTTTCTTGTTCGATTAATTTACTATGATTGCATGTTAAGGATACCAATGATTCATAAGATAGTTCCTGAGTGTCAACAAACCGTCTTTTCTCCACAGATTCTTAAAAATCTCTAAATCAGCTGTGTTTCTCTGAATATCATCTGTCCACAAGCTTCCCAAGATTTTGATTAAATATATTTGATGTTCCTGTTAATGAATCAGCTGCTTATTTTCTACACCATTCACCTTAATTGTAGATGTGTTATAGATTTGGGTATTTGAATGAACTTTCAGTTCCTTTAAGTAGGCATTGATATTTTCTTTGAGGTCCGCTTGGTGGTCATGATTCTATGTGAAAGGCAGGCCAAGTTTCGACTCTGATGTCTGGTTTATGTCCTCACGCAGATACTGTGAAACTATACCGTAAAGGTGAACTTGAACCGCTGTTGTCAGAAGCTAATGCTAAAAAGTCACAGGGCTAGCCTTGCCATTTGTCCATGAAGAACTCATTTGTCTATGAAGAACCTTGTCATTTGTCTATGAAGAACCTTGTCATTTGTCCATGAAGAATTCAATTCCCAAGCACAACCCTCGATTGTTGCGGAAGATACCCGACACCACATCTCTGCTTCTTCATGGCCTTTTTTTTTTTTACTTCATTGACATAGATTTAATTTCAAGTTATTCATATGGATCTCTTTCGTTGAACTGTATACTGAATTCACAAAAGTTGTTACATAAATGCACTGTGAACCTTGTTTAGCCAAAACTCGTGGCGATGTTTCAATGCTAAGTGGATTAATCCCGCGTTTAGCCCAGCTGGCCACGAGCACCCACCAAGAGGCTGTGGATGTAAGAACGGTTTTCCGCTGGCTGTGGATGTGTGACGCTGAAATGTGGCATTGGAGTGCATTAGCCTCCATCAACTCAGGACTTTCCATCTCAAGGAGAAGCTCTCTAGTTTCGAAGTGGTAGTTGCAATCATGTTTAGGGCTCTTGCTTTTGTTCTTGCAATGGTAACTTTTCATTCTGATCTCACCTCAAACTGGCTGAAACGAAGTGGGCTATACACAAGGCATAAGAGCTTATAATTGAAGTTAAATAAACTCTTTTCTGTAATCATACATAAATTTAATATATGATGTTTCCTGCGATGGATGTTTTCAATCTTCATTACTAGAAGCATTCATCTTGGTGGAAAAATACAAATAATGGTCTATGATTTTTCTAGTGCCATAAACATCTGCCGTAGACTTTTGAAATAGGCCAACATTTCATCATAATTAGGAAGGTTCTCTTTGATGACGGCAACTTCCTTGAAATTCTGAGTCCATAGATATAAACGAGGGAAGCTACCAGGTTCCAGCAGCTTGACACCAACTGCTTCCTCCATGGGTTGAAGCCAGCCAGCTATCCATCCAAAGGCTATGTCAGTCATTCCAACTTTGTCACCCCCAAAAAATTTCTTGTCACCAAGGCCAAGCTCTTCTATGATTCCTAGCAGTTCTTTGAATTCTTTTGTTGCCTTCTCTTGTCCCTCTCCAACAGTTTGAAAGAAGGCAAAAAACGTTGGGCTCTATAGCACACGAACATGTACAGAATTACAGACAAGTAAAGAAAAAGAGACTTTAGATCAGTAAAGGAAGTATATATATACCTTGTCCTCTCCAAACTTGGTCCAGAATCTAGCCATAGCTCTCTCATAAGGATCTTCTGAGAGCAAGGGATTCTGTGGCCATGTCTCTTCTATGTACTCAAGAATGATAGTGGACTCTGCTATTGGCTTTCCACCATGGATTAACACTGGGATCTTTTTGTAAACTGGGTTATACTGTAGAAGCAACTCACTTTTGTTGGAGAGATTCTCTTCTACAAATTCATAACTTACTCCCTTGAGTTTCAGAGCCCAAAGAACTCTGTAACTGAATGTACTAGGCCAAGCTCCTAGTAGCTTCACTTCTTCCATATTTTGCTAGGATGCTGCCTTCCCCACCTCAGTTTATAGTGGTCAGGTAGGATGATTTTGCTTGGGAATTACGTTTCCCGATTCAAAGATTTATTTAAATTTCCCCCCCGCAGGCTGCTTTGACTAACAACTCCATTTTGCTTGACCAGATTATAAAATTTAACCTGTAAGTGTTCAGAAAAGTTTCCTTTTGACTTGATAATCTTAAAATATAGAAAACTCTTGACTTTTGGCCCTCCATCATTTCTTTTCTTATAATTCGTTAGTCAAGAGAAGATAAACGGTTTCTTCAATGGCTTCAAGCCACCATGCAATCCATCCAAAGGCCAAGTCTACAAATCCAATTTCATTGCCACCAAAGAGCTAGTTTAATATGTAATGTAGTAAATTAATTGATTGGTTATATGTTATATTATTATATTAATATAAATATATATTTATTATTAATAAAAGTTTGATTTATTTTTAATAATTATATAATATTAGAGTAATGAATCTAATATTTGATTTATGAATCTAGAGTAAAGATAAAGTTCATTGGAAAAAAAATATTTTGCAAAGAAAATTATAAAGTTGTTATAATTACAGGATTTCTATTGCATCAAAGCATTGTTACTAAAATGTTCTTGGTCGATACTCTCTTAAATACCAGACATTTATTAGAGTTGTAGAAACTGATATATATATGAAACGTACCAGGCAAAAACTTGGTAGTTTCTGTCACCAGTTTGACCTTTCCACCAAAAAACCCTCCTGCAGTGGAACCTGTTCACAACCAAAAAAATATTCGAGCCAAAAACCTCCTTATAAACGAACAATCCATAAATACCGACAACAGTTTTATTCCAAACCAGATCAACCTTACTACAAAAAACCCTACAAATCTACCAAACCATATATATATTATATTCTTTTCTTTATGAAATGAAGCAATTGTTCTCATAAGTTAAGATATAAGGGATATCTAGAACTAATATGTAGGTGATGGTCATAAAATAGATATACTAAACCGACTCGCATAGGAATTCCATATGGAAAGATCACTTATATTTATATAAAGGCTCACGTGACAGTTGTGTAAGTGATCCTTAAACTTGAGATCACTAAATTATCTTATATAGAGAATATTATATTTTGATCTTGTTACATGTTATATTAATCGATGTAACGAATGGGCAGACATTGTGTATAACATGAACTACATGGAAGTACTTGAGTGATCAAGAGAGAATTCATCATCCTGTGTGAATTAAGGAAAATGTTATGTCTGTTTTGAAATAATATTGACTGACAAATCACTGGCCAAGGTGGAATGAATTTTGAAAAAGAGTTTCAAATCTTATTTAAACAATCAATGACTATTATATAGATAACAAACATGATTTAATATAACATGTTAAATCAAAATATTATTGATAAAAAGATATTAATTGCACTGAGAAACCGGTCACTTAAAGATTAAGCCGAATCATTAATGACTTTTCTAATATTTGAGGATCATAACATGTTGCTAGATGATACACATGAACTTCAAATATAAATTAATAAATTGTTGAATTGATAACAAATTAAATTGTTTAATTTATTTAATTATAATTATAATTTATATTTGGACCAACATTTTAAGAACCTAATGGGTCAGACACATTAAGAATCTTTAGTCAGAAATTAAATTGTGATGATTTAATTAAATATGACTTGATTAAAATATATTTTAGAAATTAAGGACTAGAATATAATTAATACATGGATTATATTTCTAGACTTAGAAAAATCAAGTAAGGACTTGATTGAGTTAATTAACTTCTAAAATTATCATGAATTAATATATGGATATTATTTAAGAAACAAATTGATATTTTGCTAATTTATAGGGGTTTTTGAATTTTCTTATAAAAAGTAATTTATGTCTTTTATTTTTTAGCTGTTGTCTGTTAGACAGAAAAACTACGTAAGCCACAGAATAGAAAGCTAGCACTTTAGGCGTAACAATCTCACTCTCCTAAATAGGGACTTAGAAGATTTTTCACTTGTAATTCATGTAGATTACTGTTGGAGGTTGAGAAATTGGACGGCTTGTAGTTTAAAGAATTATTCAAAATTAAAAAAAAAATCAGATTTTCAAATAATAAATTCCTAAACAACTCTAAATTTATTTAACAATATCCAAAGAACTCTCAAATATAATTAAATAGAGAACAATTGTGCGGCCATATCTCATAAGGGTTTCTCATTAAGGGCCCTAGTGGAAGCAAAGGATTGTGCGGCCATATCTCCTCAATGCGATTCTGAGATGGGTTTCTCGCAATGCACAAGCACTGGGACCTTTTTGTGGACCGGACCATACTTGAAAAGCAAATCGCTCTTGTAGAGTAAATCCTCTTGAATGTACTCATATTTTACACCTTTTAGTGTCAGAGCCCATAATACCTTGAAATCAAATTTTGTTCTCTATGGTCTCAGTAAGAAATCATGCCAGAAAAATGTTTCTTTGTTGTTTTCAAGTTTTGTTCTCTCTCGTTCTGATTCCATGCATATCAAATTGCAGCTAGTTAGATGAACAGAAGAAGCTGGCTGGCATCTCCCCTGAATCTCCCGTGTATGCATTCTTCCATTCGCTCAACTTTTTCTAGTGCAAGAAAATGCAAGGATTAACTCTTGCAAATCAGTTTCTTCTCACGGCATGAATATCTTTACACTGCACTATGTCAGATGGTTATGAGAATGTGAAGCATGTTTTAAGAAATCAGTTCTTCTGTAATGTAGTATACGAGTGTGTGTGCGTGTTTGTGGCGAAACAAAAGGACAATCTGTTGTATGCAGAGACAATCAAGTGCACTTGTTGAAAGTTCTCCAAACTTGCATTGCTCTGATTATAGTGAAATTTTCTCCTCTTCGCTTGTGGACATAGACATAGCTGAACCACGTAAAATCTATATCTCGTGCGACTGTTTCCTTTCTATTTGCTGTGATGTTCTTTCTATTTGTGTGATCCTTAACATTCTGTTTTCCCTTTATTTGTATATAGAAGTTAGGATGGTGCTTGCATTATAAATCTTCATTTTCTGAGTAAGTTCTGTCCTGCAGGTATTTGTCTCTACGTATGGATGGCCGTGTCCATAGAAGTGGTGCTGGTTATCCTCCTTGGAATGCTTTTGTCGCCCAACTGCCACCAGCAAAGGGAATGCGGTCAGGTCTTCTTGATGGCATGGATGGAAGAGTTCTTTAAATAGTTCTATTTTTCCAGAAACTGCGGGTTAGCTGATCATCATTTACTGTGGAATACATTATCTCCATGCTCACAGCAATACTTACATAACAAAATATCTGATTACCCCTGCAAAAAATAATGAACTAGAGCAGGAGAGCAGTTATTGCTGGTGAATGTCGATGCTAATAGTTCATACATTTTTCTACTGCAAAATCTACTTTTATCACATGTCCTTGCCTAGAAGCAATTTTCTGTTGAATCCTTGACATATTGTTCTCCTCACCTCTTAAATCCAAGCAAAATTTAGGTCTAACCTTTTTTTCCTTTTCTTTTACTTAAACCAAATTGCTGCAGTTGACCTCGCTGATCTTTCTTCTGCAAATTCTGGACTTGTCACAACTCACCACCATTACTAATTTGTTCTATGGATTCCACAAGTTCATTCTTTTTCCACAGGGCTGGACAGTACATCTGTCAGGATTTTCATTTCACATAGTGGCGCATACATTTCCAGATTGACTCGCTGCCCAACAATATGTAAGAAGCTTATGGCCTCGACCAATAAATTGGAAGTGATGGCATCGATGCCTGCATAAGCTTAAGGATTTTTTGCATTTCGGGATTCTGGTTTTCATCGCTGCTCATATGTACGTTGTACTGACATAACAGAGGGAAACAAAGAATCTAAAAGCACTACGAGTCTACAAGATTTTCCGATTTCAGCACACATCATATCATTCATCGAGTTTCTTCCTATGATGATTTCTGAATGATTACGAGGCCTTGTTTTCTTCAAGAAACATCACAGATTGTGTCATGAAGCTGCTTGCTGACTCAAATTTCCACATTTTATCACCTCTACCATACAATTTAACCAGATTTGTAGAATTATCAACTCTACCCTCTTTCGGAAAAGCAGGATAGAGATTGTGCCTCCATTGTGGTCAGAAAGTCGGTACAAATTTTAGCCAGTTGGTGCAACATAAGGGCTAACGTTTTGTGGCTTTCTGAACTTGATTTGAGCAGCAGCAATTGAGATATAACAAGGAAGAATAGAGAATCACAGAGGTGGAGTATGATACACATTCATGAAACATACAAAGCTTTAAGGTAGAGAGTAGGATAAGTAATAAGAAAACCAAAACTACAATGCACAAACATCACTCTCATTTTACTTCTTCGATTTCATCCAAGGCGTAGTTGTTTGTAGATACATTTGCATAATTAACCTTGTTGAATCGAACCACCACCGGGTAGCGGCTCCTGGGGTCCTGTCCGATCCAAATCCATAGTAAATAACCATGACAAAAAAAATTAGATAAAAAAAGGTCAGGGAGGAGAGAGATGGTATTACCTGATCAACAGCTACTACGGATCCAACGCCATTGAACCAGTAGGATTCCTTCCTCAGTATCTTCACCTGTAGTGTGACTGGATCAGAAATGTAACGACTATTTTTACTTACAACTAACTGTTTGCTTGTCACAGCTAAGTCCGAATCTAAGCAATGAGAAGGGAATTCAAAACCCCAATTTAACATCTTAGATGATCAAGACCAAAAGCATGGTTGTTTTCAGTGGAGGTAGCCCTTGAGACTGAACTCATTCTAGCAATTCACAATTTGATGTACTTTGTCAGTGAGACTTCTTTATGATGCTACTAACACTGTAAATTTGGTATTTTTCAAGCGAATAAGAGAAAAACAGGTGCTTGTAGTTCAACTGACACTAATGTTTTGTGGCTTTCTGAATTCGATTTTAGCAGCAGCAATTGAGATCTAACATGGAAGAATAGAGAGAGTCCTGGTTCCCGGATACCTCGACACATATTTTAGCTATCAAAAGTATAGGAACTGGAAACGTTTGATAACTGACCTTGGTTCCTCTCTTGGGTCCAATAGGTGGTGGCTTAGGTTTTGGAGCTTCAGCTACAGCTGGTTCTGTGGTGGCAGCAGGTGGTGATGCACCCTCTTCAGCTGACCTTACGACAAGCCTCGAATAGTTCTTGTTGTTGTTCTTTGAAGAGAAAAACAACATGGTGGGCTTAGAAGTTGAGTTTGTATTGGTTGCAACAGTTGGTGCCAACGCAAATCCTGATGCAGCTGATGCCATGTTGCAGCTAGCCATGTTGTCTGTGCGCCTGTCTCTCTTTCTCTGATGATAGATGAAGTGTGGCAACCAAATACTCTGGTTGAGCAGAAGACAAGGAAGTGGAGATTGAGAGGCGTGGAATTAATGAAGTGAATTTCTTAGTTTTTTTGGACAGAATTATCTCATCTTGGAAACTAATTTCAATCTTTTCCTCCACTAGGCTGCTGCCACTTATGCACCATATCCCTTTCCTTTGGATAATGTGATTACATGTCTTCCCTTCTGTAATTCGGACGATGGGCTCCCTTGAGTAGCCTATCCACTCGGGCCCCTTCTCTATTCCATCTTTTTAGAACTGGAAAAGGAATTTCTGGAATTAAAAAAAAA
>Ga0307515_10019285_pt1 | contig 12293 bp, 11 predicted proteins | sample 17_EM_MG_FD_194513 | JGI IMG/M metagenome (GOLD analysis project Ga0307515, IMG submission 194513) | Populus trichocarpa ectomycorrhiza microbial communities from riparian zone in the Pacific Northwest, United States - 17_EM | ecosystem: Host-associated > Plants > Roots > Unclassified | place...
GAAGGGATTCCATGACAAATGCGCCGCCACTCTTAATACCGAACTGTCGGCTGCCTTCGAGCTGATAAAAAAACATGTGCCGGAAGCGATTGAAACACCATCGCAATCCGGACAGTCCCCTTGGATGACCATTGCGCGCGCGGAACTGGCAGCAAAAATCTCCGAGGGTGACGTCGCCGGGCGCCAGAAAATAGCGACCTATTTCACCGCCACAGGATTTAACGGAAACGCCGACGACAAATGGTGCGGCGCCTTCGTCGCCTGGTGCATGCAACAATCAGGCGACGAAGGGGCCGAATCCTATGCCGCGATCAAAAACAGGGCAGCCTCTGCCGCGGCTTGGCGCGAATGGGGAGACGTCGATATCAACCTGAAGAATTCGCCGCCGGTCGGGGCTGTGGTTCTGCTGTCCCCATCGAGGGAAACCGACGATGTGTCTCATGTCGGCTTTTTCAAATCCTATGACGACGATCAGCGCATGGTCACCATCCTCGGCGGAAATCAAAGCAACAAGGTCTGCGAGGTTCCCTTCAAGGCAGCTGACGTCGTCGCAATCCGGTGGAAGAATCTTCTGGCCGCGCAGGGTGCCGTGCAAATCATACCAGGCGCTCCAATTCCAGCAGGAAGGGAAGATATAGCAGCCATCATCGTCAATGAGTTTGCAAGAGCTGGCTACGGGCGAATTCAACAGATCGCAGCGCTTGCAAATGCCATAAAGGAGTCGAGTTTGAATCCGACGGCTCGGGGAGACGGCAGCTTGAGCATCGGCTTGTTCCAGTGCCACACGACAAAGGGGGCCGGCATTGGTCATCGCATAGGGGATTTGGAGGATCCAACGTACAACGCAGGCGTTATCATTGGAGTGGCGAACAAATATGGAAAATTCGCCGATGCCTCGACCATCGAAAAAGCTGTCGATATTTTTGTCCGCTATGTCGAACGTCCGAAACACAAGGAAGCCGAGATCGCCGACCGTACGAAAATAGCTAAAAAACTGGCGGCATTGCTGCCATAACCTAAGCTCTTAAACGGCATTCGCCCGCACAAACCCCTTGCTCGCAACCATCAAATTCTTGGTATAATCCTCGCTCAGCCGCCCCGCCACCAGATCGGCCGACGACAGGCGCTCGACGACCTTGCCGTTCTTCATCACCGCCAGGCGCTCGCACATATGGGTGACGACGCCGAGGTCGTGGCTGACCATGATGTAGGTGAGCTTGCGGTCACGGCGGACCTGCTCCAAGAGATTGAGAACTTCGGCCTGGACGGATGCGTCGAGCGCCGAGGTCGGCTCGTCGAGCAGCATGATCTGCGGCTCGATGATCAGCGCCCTTGCAATGGCGATGCGCTGGCGCTGGCCGCCGGAGAGCTGGTGCGAGTAACGGAAGCGGAATGATGCCCCCAACCCGACTTCATCGAGCGCCCGCAGGATGCGGCGCTCGGAGTCCGCGACACCGTGGATGGCCAGCGGCTCCTGCAGCAGCCGGTCGACCGTCTGGCGGGGATGCAGGGAGCCGTAGGGATCCTGGAACACCATCTGCACCTGACGATAGAATGCCTTGTCGCGATATCTGACATCCAGAGGCTTGCCGTCGAGCGCGATCCTGCCGGATGTCACCGGTGACAGGCCAGCGATGGCGCGCAACAGTGTCGATTTCCCCGATCCGGATTCGCCGACGAGACCGAAGGATTCGCCCGGCTCCACATCGATGCTGACGGTATCGAGCGCCAGGAAATCGTCATAGGAAACGGTCAGGTTTTCAGCCGAGACAATCACCGTCATAGCGCCCACTCCGGCTGGCGATCGAGCACCGGCAGTGGATGTCGGTTCGTGCCGAGCGTCGGCATGCAGTTGAGCAGCCCTTGCGTATAGGGATGTTTCGCATTGCCGAGATCGGACGCCGCCAGTTCCTCGACGATCTTGCCGGCATACATGACGATGACGCGATCGCAGAAGGACGACACCAGGCGCAAGTCGTGGGAGATGAAGATCAGCCCCATGCCGCGCTCGGAAACCAGCTTGTCGAGAATGCCGAGCACCTCGAGCTGCACCGTCACATCCAGCGCCGATGTCGGCTCGTCGGCGACCAGCAGTTCCGGCCCGGCGATCAGCATCATGGCGATCATGGCGCGCTGGCCCATGCCGCCGGAGACCTCATGCGGATGCAAATCGTAGACGCGGCCGGCATCGCGGATCTGGACCGCCTCCAGCATGGCGATGGCACGGTCGCGGGCCTCGCGCTTGCCGACGTTTTCGTGCGTCCGCAGTGTCTCGACGATCTGGCGGCCGATGCTCATGACGGGGTTGAGCGAATATTTCGGATCCTGCAGGATCATGGCGATGCGGCTGCCGCGCAAGGATCGCCTGACCTTGGCGGGAGCGGTCAGCAGATCGATGCCGTCAAAGTTCAGCTTGCTTGCCGATACCTTCGCATGCGCCGGCGTGAGGCCCATGATCGCCCTGCCCGTCTGTGACTTTCCCGATCCGCTTTCGCCGACAATGCCCAGCCGTTCGCGACCGAGCGTGAAGGAGACGCCACGCACCGCCTCGATCAGGCCGGTGCGGGTGGGAAATGACACCCGGAGATCATCGACCGTCAGCATCGTACTCATTGGCCGCTCTCCCGTGGATCGAGCGCATCGCGCAGGCCGTCGCCAAGAAGGTTGAAGCCGAGGCTGACAATGAGGATGGCAATGCCGGGCATGGTGGCGACCCACCACTGGTCGAGAATGAAGCGGCGGCCGGAGGCGATCATCGCCCCCCATTCCGGCAGCGGCGGCTGTGCACCAAGGCCGAGAAAGCCGAGGCCGGCGGCCGTCAGGATGATGCCGGCCATGTCGAGCGTGACGCGGACAATCAGCGATGACACACACATTGGCATAACATGGCGCAGCACGATGCGGAACGGCGAAGCTCCCATCAGACGAACGGCGGCGATGTAATCGGAGTTGCGCACGCTCAGCGTCTCGGCGCGGGCGATGCGGGCATAGGGCGGCCAGGAGGTGATGGCGATGGCGAGGATGGCGTTTTCGATGCCTGGCCCCATGGCGGCAACGAAGGCGAGCGCCAGCACGAGCTTGGGGAAGGCAAGGAAGATGTCGGTGATCCGCATCAGCACCGCATCGACCCAGCCGCCGGCATATCCGGAGACCGCGCCGACTAGAAGGCCGATGGGAGCGGCGATGATCGCCACGAGAACGATAACGAGCAGTGTCAGCCGCGATCCGTGCAAGAGGCGCGAGAGAATGTCCCTGCCCTGGTCGTCGGTGCCGAGCAGGTACCCCTCGCTTCCCGGCGGCAACAGCCGCGCGCCGCCGAGATTGCCGATGACGGGCGAATGCGGCGCCAGCACGTCAGCGAAGATGGCGATGAGGATAAGCAGCAGGATGATGCAGAGGCCGGCAACGGCAAGCTTGTTGGCCGAAAACCGCTGCCAGGTCATGTACGCCCTGCCGAGGCGGGCCTGCAGGCGCGATTGCGGCCGGTCGGACATCAGCCATTCGCGGCGGGTCATGGGGACGGTTTGAAGGCTGGACTGGCTCATCGCGCGCGCGTCCTCGGGTCAAGCGTCCGGTAGAGAAGGTCGGACAGGATATTGATGGCGATGAAGACCGAACCAATGACGATGGTGCCGCCGAGGACCGCGTTCATGTCCGCATTCTGCAGTGAATTGGTGATGTAGAGACCAAGCCCCGGCCAAGCAAAAACCGTCTCCGTCAGTACCGAGCCTTCCAGAAGCCCGGCGTAGGACAGTGCAATCACAGTGACCAGCGGCACCGCGGCGTTGCGCAGCGCGTGGCCCCAGATGATGCGCGTTTCGGACAATCCCTTGGCGCGCGCGGCGACGATATATTCCTGACCAAGTTCGTTGAGCATGAAGCTGCGGGTCATGCGGCTGATATAGGCAAGTGAGAAATAGCCGAGCAGGCTGGCCGGCAGGATGATGTGGCGGAAGACGTCGCGGAACACGTCCCACTGCCCCTGCCAGAAAGAATCCAGCAGATAAAGGCCGGTCACTGGCGTAAAGCTGTATTCGTAGACGATGTCGATACGGCCCGGGAAGGCCACCCATCGGAGCTTGGCGTAGAACAGCAGCAGCGACAGCAAAGCCAGCCAGAAGATCGGGACGGAATAGCCGACAAGGCCGACGACGCGGACGATCTGGTCGGCGATCGAGCCGCGCTTGACGGCGGCAAGCACGCCCAGCGGCACGCCGATGAGACTACCGATGATCGTTCCGAACGTCGCCAGTTCAAGCGTTGCCGGGAAGACGCGGCGGATGTCGGCCATCACCGGATTGGTGGTCAGAACAGAGGTACCGAAATTACCGGTCAGAGCATCCCGGACATAGAGATAGAACTGCACGTAAAGCGGTTTGTTGAAACCCATCAGTTCGCGGGTCCGCTCGACCACATGCGCCGGCGCCCGGTCGCCGAGGACGGCGAGAACAGGATCGATCGGGATCACGCGGCCGATGAAGAAAGTCACGGCGAGCAGACCGAGATAGGTCGTGACAATGATGACAAGGAAGCGGAGGACGCTTTTAGCCCAGCCGTTGGCGCGGGCGCGTTTGCGCCCGGCCAGTTGCGTTGTTTCGGGAATGGTCACCGGCTATCCCCGGCCTATTCCTTGGAAACGTTAAAGACGTAGTTGGTATCAAAGCTCGGACCGAGCTTGAAGCCCTTGAGGTTGGCGCGATAACCGGCGACTTCCGTCTGCTGGAAGATCACCACGAACGGGCTCTTTTCCAGCACCTTCTTCTGAAGGTCCTTGTACATGTCGGCGCGCTTGGTGGCGTCCTTCTCGAGAAGGGCAGCCTTGCTCTCGTCGCTCCATTCCTTCGGAACGTCCCAGGTGTTGCGCCAGGCGAGCGTCTTCGACTTGCCTTCGTCCGAATTGTCCGGATTGACGGTGAATGTCTCTGCATTGGAGTTCGGATCGAAATAATCCTGGCCCCACTGGCCGATATAGATGTCGTGCGTGCGGGCACGATACTTGGTCAGCGTCTGCTTGCCGTCGCCGGGAATGATTTCCATCTTGATGCCTGCCTGGCCGAGCGTCTGCTGAATGGATTCGGCGATGCCGGTTACCGGCTGGTTGTTGCGCACATCCATGGTCACGGCGAAGCCATCGGCAAGACCGGCCTTGCCCAGCAGTTCCTTGGCCTTGGCGACGTCGAACTTGTAGGGATTTTCATCGAGTTCGCCGAGAACGCCCTTCGGCAGGAAGGTCTGGTGGATTTCGCCGATACCCTTGATCAGGGTCGAGCCGATCGCATCATAGTCGATCAGATACTTGAAAGCTTCGGCTACTTCCGGCTTTGCCAGATTGGCATTCTTCTGGTTCAAACTGATGTAATAGACCGTACCCTTCGGCGCGCTTGTGGTGGCAAGGTCCGTGTTTTTGGTAACCGCATCGAGATCGCCCGGCTCCAGATTACGCGCAACGTCGATGTCGCCAGCTTCAAGTGCGAGGCGTTGGCCGGAGCTTTCCTTCATATGACGATAGATGACACGGGCAAGCGGCGCCTTGTCACCGTAATAGTTGTCGTTGCGCTCCATGACGACGACTTCATTGGCGCGCCATTCGCGCATCTTGAAGGCACCGGAGCCGGCATAGCCGGTCTTCAGCCATTCATTGCCGAAATCGTTGTCGTACTTGTATTCGGCGGACGGGGTGACAGCCGCGACATGCTCCAGCACGAGCTTCTTGTCGACAACGGAGCCGACGGTTGCCGTCAGGCAGTTCAAGACGAAGCTCGGCGCATAGGCCTTGTCGACGGTGAAGGTGAACGTGCTGTCGTCCGTCGCCTTCGCCTTTTCAGTGACGTTGTCGCCGGTCAGACCAAACTGGGTGAGGATGAAGGCGGGGCTCTTGTCGAGCTTGATGACGCGCTCGAACGAATAGGCGACATCGGCCGCCGTGATCGGATTGCCGGAGGCAAACTTCAGGCCCGGCTTCAGCTTGAACGTATAGGTCAGGCCATCATCCGAAACCGTCCAGCTTTCGGCGAGATCGCCAACGACTTTCGACGTATCGTTGAGATCGAGGCGGACAAGATAGCTATAAGTGTTGGCGGTGACTTCGGCGGTCGACAGTTCGAAGGCCTCGCCCGGATCCATGGTGATGATGTCGTCGATCGCCCAGCCCTCGACCAGCGTATCGGCCGGCGTTTCGGCGAAAGCGGGCGCACCCGCCATCAAGATCAGCGACATGGCGGCGCCAGCCGTCAACATTCGGACATGCCTGTTCAGTGAATGCATCATCTCTCTGTTCCCTTTTTTGAGCCCGCACTGGGCCTTCTATTTCCGGTTCAAGCGGCTTCGTGCCAGGCTTGAGCCAAAACCCTCAGCCAGTTTTCCCGGCATATTTTTGTCAGTTCCGCGTCACCATATCCGGCGTCCCGCAGGGCGGCAATCAGGTTCTGGTTGCCCGCAGCGTCGGTTATTCCTTCCGGAATGGTTGCCCCGTCAAAGTCCGATCCGAGCGCCACGCAGTCGATGCCCATGCGCTCGATCATGTAGTCGACGTGGCGGACCATGTCGGAGAGCGGCGTCTTCGCATTTTCCAGCCCATCGGGCCGCAGCATAGTTGTCGCATAATTGAGCCCGGCCAGACCCTTGCTGTCGCGGATCGCATCCATCTGGCGATCCGTCAGGTTGCGGGCGACGGTGGTCAATGAATGCGCATTGGAGTGGCTGGCGATCAGCGGTTGGTCGGTGGTTTTCGCCACGTCCCAGAAACCCTTTTCGGTGATGTGGGCGAGATCGATCAGGATGCCGAGCCGGTTGCACTCGCGCACCAGGTCGAAGCCGGCATCAGTCAGGCCCGGCCCGATATCCGGGTCCATCGGAAAGGCAAACGGCACACCATGGCCGAAGATGTTGTTGCGGCTCCAGACCGGGCCGAGCGAGCGCAAACCGGCAGCATAGAATGTTTCAAGCGCCGTGAGATCCGCACCGATGGCCTCGCAGCCTTCCATATGCAGCACCGCGGCAAAAATGCCCTTTTCCATCGCCGCGCGGATATCGCCGGTCGAGCGGCAGAGCTTCCAGGCACCGGCGCGATCCAGCCGCAGAGCAATGGCCGCAAACTCCAGCGCGATATCGAGAGACGGCTGCCGCTCCAGCGGCTCCGACAACGGCGTCGCATAATGGCCGTTCTCATCGGGGGTTTTCAGCACCAGATGTGCCGATGGAATATAGATCGCCGACAGTCCACCGGCGAGACCGCCGCGCCTGGCGCGAGGGCCGTCGATATGGCCTTCCGTCGTTCCCTCGGCAAATTCCCGGACCGGATCAGCCCCGTTCTTGGCATTGCTCCATAGTCTCAGCAGCACATCGTTGTGGCCGTCAAAAACCGCCTGCATTCAGAAAATCCCTGTCCTGTCTGGCATGCAAATGGGAGAAGCCCATTTTTGTCCGATTGGTCAAGAATGCGATGCTAGTGAATCGCATGGCGAATAACAATGCAGTCCTTATGAAATTCCACACTGTAAAAAACGGGGCGAGAACAAAGGCTTGTCGATTGACACAATGCGGCAGCAACATGCGAACGGGCAAGGTATTCTGGAAAGGAAGAACGGTGTCCGCCCGAAAAATGGGTGTTGTCCAGGCTGGAAATCTGCCAATGACTGACCATCGGGCACAAGCGGCAGCGGCGGCGCACATAGACAGATAGAGCCAACTGCCGGAAATCCCATCGACTTGGCAGCAGGGCGGCGGTCCTGGAAAGGCGTAGACATGACGGATCAACCGAAGCGCGCGCGTTTCCATCTGCTCGGGACGGTGCTGCGTATCTTTTCCGCGCTGGCCATTCTCGGCTTTGCCATCTGGGGTTCGGTTGCCCTGTTCTATCAGGTGCCTGGCAACGTCTGGACACGGGGTGCGGCAGCGGCGGTTTGGGCTGTTCTTTCGCTTGCAGCCCTGTTTGCCTACCTGCGCTGGCGATCCCGGCTCGCAGCCCTGATCTATCCGGTCATGATCGCCCTGCTACTCTTCTGGTGGGGTTCGATTCCGGCCAGCAACAGCCGCGACTGGGCCGACGAGGTCGGGCAGATGACCGCCGGCGTCGTCAACGGCCATGAGGTGACGCTTGCCAATGTGCGGAATTTCGACTGGCGGACGGCGACCGACTACACGGTTCGCTGGGAAAACCGGACCTACGATCTCGACAAGCTCGCCTCCGTCGATCTGTTGCTATCCTATTGGTCAGGCCCGGCGATCGCCCACACGCTGATCTCGTTTGGTTTCGAGGACGGCACGTTCGTCACCTTCTCGGTGGAAATCCGCAAGGAACGGCATGAGAGCTTTTCCGAAATCGGTGGCTTCTTCAAAGAGTTCGAGACCAGCGTGATTGCCGCCGACGAGCGCGACATCGTGCGGGTGCGCACCAATATCCGCAAGGAAGACGTCTATCTCTACCGCATCAACATGCCAAAACCGGCGATGCGCTCGCTGTTCATGGCCTATGTCGATCAGGCCAACAGCCTGACCGAGACGCCGCAATTCTACAATACGGTGACCGCCAACTGCACGACGATCGTCTACGAGATGGTCAGCCGCATCGTTCCCGGCCTGCCGCTGGATTATCGCCTGCTGTTTTCCGGCTACCTGCCGGCCTATATCGCCGAGGTGAACGGCTTCATGCCGGGTTTCACGCTTGAACAATTGCGTGAAGGCGGCGCGATCAGCAAACGAGCGCAGGCAGCGGACGCAGCCCCTGATTTCTCCCGCCGGATCCGTGACGGCGTGCCCGGCATTGCCCCTTTGACGCAGCCGTAAAGCGGCTTACATTGAGACGGCAGAAAACAGGAAATACCGCATGAACCTCAAGGAGTTCGCAAACCGGCTCGAACTGTCGCAGACGACGGTGAGCCGCGCCTTGAGCGGTTATCCCGAGGTGAAGCAGGCAACCCGCGAACGTGTGTTGAAGGCGGCGCTCGAATATGGCTACCGGCCGAACACCAGCGCTCTCGGGCTTGCCACCGGCCGGGTTGGCGCCATCGGCATCGTGCTCAAGGGCGGCGGCGAATTCGGGCCGCATACCAGCGAATTCATGGGCGGACTTGGTGGACGGCTGCAACAGGAAGAAATCGACATCCTCGTCTCGACCGTCGATTCACAGGAAGCCGAATTGTCCACCTATCGGCGGCTGGCCGCCAGCAAGCGGGTCGATGCCGTCATCCTGCATTCGCCTTTTCTCGACGATCCGCGCATCGCACTCCTCAATTCGCTTCGCCTGCCCTTCATCGTTCACGGACGCACCAATTCGGACGGCAATTTCGGCTGGCTGGACATCGACAATTTCAGCGCGGTGCGTCAGGCGACCAGCCACCTGCTTGATCTCGGTCATCGCCGCATCGCACTTCTCAACGGCTATCGCGGCCGGATTTTCGCCGAGCATCGGCAGGAGGGCTACCAGACCGCGCTTGGCGAACGCGGCATTGCGATCGATCCGGCGCTGTGCGGACATGGCGAATTCACCGACGAGATGGGCTTTCGGCTGATGCAGGGTTTCCTGAAGCTGGGTCAGAAACCCACAGCCGTTGTTGCCGGCTCGATGATGTCGGCGCTCGGCGCAATGCGGGCGATCAGGATCGCCGGCTTGAAGGTGGGCGAGGATATCTCGCTGATCGCCCATGACGACGTCTTTCCCTATATCAGCCCCGACCATCTGGTGCCGACCCTGTCCACGACGCGATCATCGATCCGCGCGGCAGGCGCGCGGATCGGAGAAATGGTGCTGGAAATGCTACAGGGAACACCGGCGGAGACCCTGCGCGAGGTCTGGCCGGTGGAACTGGTCATCCGCAATTCGACGGCAGCGGTGAAGCGGACTTAGACCGCGAGTTCGCGGCGTTCCTTCTCGGTGACCATGGCCAGATCGAGAACCTTCTGCAGGTCCGCCGCGTGCCGGAACCCAGGCTCCGCCGTCTTGCCGGCCCTGATCGCGTCGATGAAGCGCTGGTAGTTGGTCAGCACCGTTCCGGCGTCGATATCCTTCCAGATGCCCTTTTCGATGTCAGCGCCAAGGCAAGCGCGCAGCGTCGATCCGTCCGGCGTGTGGATGACTTCGATCGCGCCCTTGTTGCCATGCATGCGCAGGCGCAGCTCATTGAGATGCCCCGTTGCCCAGCGGCTGGCATGGACCACGCCCATGGCACCATTGGCAAATTCGGCGGTCATGGTGAAGCTGTCATTGGCATCGAGATCGTATTCGCCGATCTTGTTGCCGGGCGCCTTGTCGAAGGTTTTCAGCCGGGCGAAGATATGGTCGACATCCGTGGCCGCGCCGTAACCGGCGAAGTCGAGAATATGGATGCCGACATCGCCGAGCACGCCGTTGGAGCCATGCTTGGTCGAGAGCCGCCACAGCCATTGCGATTCTGTCGCCCAGTCGCCCCAGGCCTTGGAAACCAGCCAGCTCTGCAGGTAGGAAGCCTCGATATGGCGGACCTTGCCAATCTCGCCGGCGAGAACCATCTGGCGCGCCTTCTGCACTTCGGCGACATTGCGGTAGGTCAGGTTGACCATCGTCACCAGACCGGATTTTTCCGCAGCCGTCGCCATCTCGTCAGCCTTGGCATAGTCCTCGGCCAGCGGCTTTTCGCAGAGCACGTGCTTGCCGGCGGTCAGAAGCTTCAGGGTCGTCGGATAGTGGATCTTGTCCGGCGTCACATTGGTGACGGCATCGAACTCGCCCCAGGCAATCGCCTCGTCGAGGGACGTGAACGTCTTGGCGATCTCATGACGCAATGCAAAGGCCTGCACCCGGACCTGGTCGACATCGACGGCAGCAACGAGTTGCACGCCCGAAATCGTGGCGAAGTTCATCGCATGCGTATTGGCCATGCCGCCCGTACCGAGGACGAGGAGACGGATCGGTTTCATCACTTGTACCCCTGCTCACCGGCCTGATGCAGCTTCGGACCGCGTTCGACGATCGGCTCCAGCGCCTTTTCGACCGGAACGTTCGGTGCGTCATGGATGGCGCTATAGGTGCCCTGCGGGTTGTAGGCCCACTTCACCGAATTGCGCAGCACCTTGTGGACATTGGCGTCGTGATAGGTCGGATAGGTCTCGTGGCCGGGGCGGAAATAGAAGATATTGCCGGCACCGCGCCGCCATGTCAGGCCTGAGCGAAATACTTCACCGCCGGCGAACCAGGAGATGAAGACGGTTTCCAGCGGTTCCGGCACGGAGAACTGCTCGCCGTACATTTCCTCGTTCTCAAGCACGAAATTGTCATCGAGACCTTCAGCGATAGGATGGCGCGGATTGATCACCCACAGCCGTTCGCGCTCGCCGGCCTCGCGCCACTTCAGCGCGCAGGGCGTGCCCATCAGCCGCTTGAAGGGCTTGGAGAAATGGCCGGAATGCAGGACAATCAGGCCCATGCCCTCCCAGACGCGCTTGGCGACGCGCTCGACGATCTCGTCCGACACCGCGCCATGATCCTTGTGACCCCACCAGAGCAGCACGTCGGTCTTTGCCAGACGCTCAACGCTCAAACCATGCTCCGGCTCCTGCAACGTGGCCGTCGTCGCCTCGATCGAAGGGTCCGTGTTCAGCGCTGCCGCGATCGTGTTGTGCATGCCGTTCGGATAAATGCTTCTGACGACCTCATTGGTCTGCTCGTGAATGTTCTCACCCCAGACAACCGCCTTGATGGTCATGATCAATCCTTTTTTCGCTTCATCGGTCAGCGTCGATGAATTTGAAACCGCTTTCAATTTGAAGCGATAGAATCCCGACAACGCTTTTGCAAGCGAAAATCCGGTACCGCGAATAGATTAGTGAAAGCTGGATTTGGAGAAGAAATTGAGCACGACAACCCCGGCGATGATCAAGCCGAGCCCCAGAATAGCAGCGAAATCAAGCTTCTGACCGAAGACGAAATAGCCGACAAGCGAGATGAGGACGATGCCAAGGCCGCTCCAGACCGCATAGGCGATCCCGACCGGAATGACCCGCAGCGTATAGGACAAGAAGTAGAAGGCGATCGCATAGCACACGACCATGATCAGCGTCGGCACCAATCTGGTAAAGTGCTGGGCGGCCTGCATCGCCGAGGTGCCGAGAACCTCGAAGACAATCGCGATCACGAGCACGGCATAGAGCATTGCGGGATTCATCTGGAGCTCCAATGCCCGGTTATTGCAGGGAAAGCGCAATGAGTTGAGTGCGCATCGCCTGTCGCGTCGGCGGATCGACATCATGGCTCTTGAGGATATCGGCCAGCCACAGGCCGTCGGCGGCAAACCGCGCCAGCAAGCATCCGGCCGAGGAAT
>Ga0307515_10019286_pt1 | contig 12292 bp, 14 predicted proteins | sample 17_EM_MG_FD_194513 | JGI IMG/M metagenome (GOLD analysis project Ga0307515, IMG submission 194513) | Populus trichocarpa ectomycorrhiza microbial communities from riparian zone in the Pacific Northwest, United States - 17_EM | ecosystem: Host-associated > Plants > Roots > Unclassified | place...
CAAGGGACAATAGGTCCAGGATAAAGAACTGGTACTAAAGACATCATTGTCACGCGCGCACACTGCTCCATTTCCACACTACACACTCTATTACATCTCGTATACTGTGTTCTGAGTTACATCTGAGGTCTAGAACCTAAAGAACTTTGATTACAGTGCTCAACCACCCACTGGCCAGCGAGTTTCCCATCCGCTCTCGAGGTCTGTAGTCGATTCGTAGCAGTAAAAAATGCCTGTAAATAGACTTGTATATACTAATAGTACATTTTTTGAGCATGCCATCGCGGGGCAACATGCGCAGGTGGTTCAAACGTTGATTGGCTGGTTTGGCTAGTTACCAGCCACTGGCCATTTTGCCTTCACGGCATATTGGGCACTAAAACCTTGCAATATCTTGTATGATATAAAACTAATTATATATATAAAACTAATCTATACATTCATATTGCAAAGTGAAAGGTGTTGGCAATGGCAGAGGGTTTTGGCTTGGCTCCAGATGCCAGAACACGTTTGTATTCAGCAAAAGCAAGCTCCAACTGCTCAAGTTGATACTTTTGGTCTTTTTTAGACTGTGCTTGAGTCTTGTTGCATTGTGGCATGATGAAAGAATGTTGTAACTGGGGCGAGAGGTGGTTGATCGGGAGTGTTCGGCTCTGTATATAAGCCCCAAGCTTCAACAGTATATTTAATAAGTCTATATACATTATTTACACCTGTATTATTGAGTACTAGAGGGCGCAAGGTGGATGTGGACAAGGTACAAAACTCAGATTGGCCACTTTGACCACTTTGACCTTGCATTGGCCTCGCACCTTCACCGGAAGACAACAAAAGGTATAGTATGAATCTTTCTATAATATATTAATTACTAAACTACATATCAAGCACTATACTGGGCCTCTAGTGCCCATTCGCCAGTGGGGGGTAGTGGCCAGTGAGTGGTACTCGACTGTAGTTTCATATTCCCTTCGCCCTATTCACTCTGTTCATCCAACACTGCCGGACAGTGTCGGGCTCTTACTCTATACTATCAAACACGTGTATACGTAACTAGTTAGCACTAGATTTCATGTATACGTGGGACTGAAAGAAGAGTCCCCAGGTTTAGACCCAGGCTGTTAGACGTTACTTTCATTACAGTTGAACTACGAAACGTAACACTCTCGCAGTTGCCCGACCCCGCAATCTTTGCCAGGTGATGGCAACTTCCGATGGCGATCCTTGGAAGGTAGCTATGGACGAAGGGATGGTCAACCCGAAGTCCTACAACACATATGAATAAATCTCCGGAGGTCGCTGCCTTCATGGACGCCGACTGGGGCAGTCTTGCGTCGCGCTCTCGTCGATGGAGGCGGGGCATGTAGCGCGGCGCTTTTTGTTGAAGCTAAGCAAATTAAGAGAGACTCAGTTCATGAATAGTGAACTGAGTCTAGTAAGTGAGCGGGTGAAACCGCCGTGAGGATCTCTCACCCCCTTGCTAGCTGCGCTCTATGTACACAGTAAGGGTGGCAAAGAGGCCACACATGCTGTTCAAACAAATTGAGCAAACATACTAACAAACGCCCGACCAGCAATGCAATGTGCCTGTATCACCGCCGTGTGGCAATAATCATATATTCAATACATGTCGGCCGAACGAACGACGAACGACCGGTGAACAACGTAACCGCAAGCTATCGCTCCCTAACCTGTCTAAATGACGGGGACAACGTTCTGGAATAACGCCCAGCAATTAACGCGAGACTCGCTGATTTATAAATTCTATCTCCAGGGGTCAATATGCGATGACCCTGAAGCGCCGTCGCTCCCCGCCTCTATCTCTATCAACCCGACGATTTACCTCTACAGAGTCTGTTCACAGCCTAGGCACAGCTCAGAGCTCAAAGGGGAAGAACCGTGGATCCACTTCCCACAATAAAATACAGAACAGTTTACAGTTCCACATGCTACGCGCGCCGTGGGGAATTGGGGAATGGGGAATAACCAAACAAATCCACGGCACTCAACAATTATGCAATAATGCGGCACGTGCATTGTGCTCGATCCTCACTCTGTCAGGACGCCGCATGGCAAAAATCTTGATGTCCTTTCCCTGGAGCGGCTATTAGACTAATGATTATGTTTATAAATTACTACTAGGATTTCTGTGGCTACTCGTTTGATCAAACGATGGGCTTGGCATGGCAGGTTCAGAGCCCGACCTACGCACTCGATTCACCGCAAGCTCTGGGTAAATGGTGACTACGCTCTCTCGCCTTTCCAGCGGAACATTTCTTCCGCCTAGCAATGCGAGACTCGCCAGTTTACAAATTATATATGTTTCCAGGAGTCATAGGGAAAGTCAATATGGGAATAGTACAACGAGATGGCTGCAACCGTGTGCGTTGACAGCAAACGGAGTCCGGCGAGTCGAGGTCCGGGCACCGAATGAGCAGGACATTTACTGGCCTTCACTGTACCCTCCGGGAGACGCTCCTGTCGCCCTATCACGTTGTGGGCTTGGCTTCATTCGGGTTCTCTGAACAGCATTCATGGCTCTCGGATTCCTCGACCACCATGTCAGAGTGAGGAGATCAGAGCGGAAGTGTATGCATGGTGTATTATGTACACACGTTCCATGGCCCATTCACGTGATCCAACGGCCCCCCGTCTCTCCAGGATGTCGCACATCCACTGGTACGGGGGTCGAACGTCGATAGGCCGCCTTCGAATTCTGGCAGATGTTTGTAAATCATGGTGCTCGGAGCCACATTCAACCTCGTATGCGTATCCCCAAGGAATCGCGATTGGCGGTTAAACAGCCAACTTGTTGGAACCCTCCTCGCGATCCATGGACGACAGCAATGCCCTATCAGTGGAAAGAGAGAAACCGTGTGTCAAATGGAGGGTACAACTCACTATCGGGCTGGGCGTTTGGCTGCGGAATGCAAAGGACCGCCGCTCACCTCCGATGGATTCTTGCCCGAATTTGGCTGAGGAAAATCGAGCGGCATTTGGCCTCCTGAGCTTTGATGACTGATTACCCAGATGGTAGCAACTATGGAGTTGGTAGAGGTAAATGTAGGATTGCTATTGATGATATGGAGAGCGCTAAATCGCTAAAAGAAATGATAGAAACTGCACAGAAATACAACGCGAAAATATCAGTAATGAGAGCTACACCAGAACTGAAGTTGGGAATGCCGGCATTCCACCACCCTTTCGCAAAAAACAGAAACCTACGCACCGCGTCAAAAGCAATGAAATGCCTACAAGACGAACAGAAAGCGAAAACCGTTGAGGACCTAATCAAAATCTCATCAGACGCGGGGCCACTCGCATGCGAGAACGACAGACCGAACACCCATAACTGTCGAGCGAAAGCAAAAGAACTGCTAAAAAGAATCAGCGACGCATGGAACCCCAACAAAGAATCCCCACAACGACATACCCTGTGGCACACGCCCCGAAGAATTGAAAAATACGGAAAAGCGGACCTAACGAAAACATCAGTACTCTACAACCCAGACACAAGGGCGAACCATAACCTACTAGAAGGAATAAGAATATTCGGGAAGATACCCGGACACAAGTCAAAGAAGAGAGACCCGTACCAATTGGAAAGACCCCCGGCAAGAATAAACACTGAACCAATCCCTAGCCTGTGCCAAGTTACGGTCAATACTGATGGGTCAGCTACTAATAACGGCTGGGAAAACGCACTGGGATGATATGGAGAGCGACGATGCTTCAGGACCATCGATGGAGAGGGCGAAGAACGTCTTGAAGAGCCTGTTCAATGCACTGTCGGGGCTGCTACTGGGAAGGGTCCGTGAGCGTAGACGGCCTACGGGGCTGAGAGGGTGGGACGCTCTCCATACCGATCGCAACATACCAATTACTAGTCTCGTAGTCCGTGCTATACACGAACAAAGAAGGAGTTGGGCACGGCAAAACAGGTGGAGTGTGCGGGAAAGCACCGTCGGCGGGTTCTTTGGAGAGGGCTCAGGCGAGGCTGACGAGAGGTGTTTGCAGAGGATTGATTAGTCAACGCTATCAGATCGAGTGGTGTTGCCGCTGCTTCCATTGCCACTCGCGGGTGGCTGAGTATGTGCTTGTTCTTTGGCCGAGTGAACGACTCGAAGGGAGACGATAGGCCCGGGAAAGTGACTCCCACGGTCGTTCCTGACAGTTGTTGCTAGCGCCAGTTGACGTGGGTGGGTGCGGCCGCAGTGGTTGCAAGCGGTTCTGGTTGCAGAGGCGAGGAAAGGCGGACCTGGTGGGTGAATAGTATTGAAAGCGAGTGGACCCACTATGCGTGATCACTCAAGGCCGAATAGGGCTCGTGTGCTCGCTTAAATACACCTGCATAGAGCTGCTCGTCGCTGCTAAATTTATCAGAAATTTTAGCAAAAACTTCCAGTTTGGAAATGTGCTGCACCATACATTTGACACATCGCTTTTTTATTTTCTATCGATTGGGACGTTGCTGTCGTGATGCCTCTCGACGACGTCGTGGTAAAGTTCAAACCGCATGTTAAACCTCGACCATCAATTCTCGGAACTGCACATACAGGGCCGGCCATCACTTTGCTACTGCATAGCGTCAAGATATCGATAAACATCCAAAGATAGGCCCATAACGACGCTCGTTGGTTCGAACCGATGCAAATATGCTGCAAGAAAGAGGGCACCCGTGGTCCTGATTGGGGTAGCGGAACATTTGTAGATTATAGATTGCGTATTTCATTCATCTCCGATCCTCGCACTCCCATGAGATTTAGTGCTACAGGTTGCAATGACACGAAGGATTCTAACCCACAGCGACAGCAAAGTCTTCATCCAATACGAGTACCAGTAAGGTTTCGAACGGCTGGGAGATGTCAAGCTATCCTCTATCTCTACTTTCCTAGTGGGACCTGCCAAAAACCTTTATAGTAAATCCAAATCTGTGTCGTGATGGGTGCCCAACGACCCCTGTGATCACGGTTATACCTTGGGGCTTCTTCATTCTGTTCTAGGTGACGTGACGTCCTTTCATCTTACACTTTATTCCATTGAACAATCATTCTTGGCGATCATACGGTAGCGATCACGGGGATCCGGAAAGCGCAATATGGGCATAAGAGAACGACGGAGGTGCAGGTCTAAGTATAGGAGGGTCTAAGTACAGAATCCGTCATGATCACCCATGCTATCGAAGGATAGCGCCGAATGAGTATAGGACGGTCGTCAGTGGACAGGCGAGAGAGATCATAATATTAAACTGTGATAAGTCTGCCGCAACTGCGGCTGCTCCAGAAGAAGGAAGCGAATGGAAGCGAACAACCACGGGGCAGCGGTAACAGGATACAGCTCGCAATCGCGTGCGAGGAGGAGTATACGTGTTGGGTTTTGCCGTCAACGTAGGATGACCCTAGGGTTCGATGGTCGAACGAACTAGAAGTACGGATCTTGTTCTCGATCGACGAAAAAGGCCGGGTTCACGTCAAATACCAGGTTTTTGACTTAGGTCGACGGGATTGTGGCGCTTCGGAGCTTTGGGTAGACGGCACACCGAGCTGCGAGGGCGATACTGACCGGAACAAACGCATGTTGGCTTGGCTGAGACATCAATGGGTGATTTGACCCTGAGTATGATCATGTATGACTACCGGTTGCCATTCGCCATGACCAGGTCAGAGACTCACTCTTACGCCTTGGAGGTTCGGTCGCTACACATAGCCGAGCGAGCGTCTACGATCCGTAAATTAATCAAAAGCTCACCAATACAAACTCTCTCTGGTACCTATTGCTCTCTCGACTTTCCCGTGGAACACTTCATACACCTAGCAATGCGAGACTCGCCAGTTTACGAATTGTATTTCCAATAGTCAAAAAAAAAAGTCAATATAGGACAGTACACTGAGCTGGGTGCGACCGTACTAGAACTAGATGAAGTTAGACTCGGTGCATGAGCAGGTATGTCCCAACGCGACATGCCGTGCATAATCGGCGAGCGACGAACGGAATGGAATGAAATGAAGTGAAGCGAACGACGGCCGTGGTCATGAGGGTCCTGTACTGGGGAGTGGCGCGATACTAACGACGGAGTGCTCTTCTCAACTGGAGCAGCGTGTGCGATCTCTTCGACTGTCATCATCGAGGTGACTAGGTGAGCCTGTGCCGTCTCGTCTGCTTCGGCGCACGAGAGACGACGTTGGAAAATTCGAAGATACACCCACTCATTGACCGCTGACCAATGAACTCATTCGGGGTGCCTGGCTCTGGCCGAGCATGATGTCCTTTGTTATCATCGGGACCGAGAATGGCAGTGTTCGAGACCAGCGTTCTTCACCATTGGCAGAATTAATTTCTGTTGGAATATTGATGTTCTCGTCATAATAGGTACGGTTTGGGTTTAATTACAGTTCCTTAATATCGGTTATTATGCAGGGTTACTGGTCCGTTTCCGTATTCTGATACTGGTTTCATGTTGTGGCTCGGCTATTATTACTATATAAGTAGTCCTATCGTAGAAGTAGATAGAAGAAGTGGTGTTATCCCTTCGAATTGGGAGTTTCATTTTCCGTCAATTTCTTCCCAATAGGTAGAAGTAGTAATGCCGCAGCACTGGCACTGGCTGCATCGACACTGGCTGCATCGATGGCTCCACTCTTACCACCAGAGGAAAGAGGCTGCTAGGAGAACTAATAATATGTGGTTCAACTGCGAGAATATCCCCACACGCGCACCACAGCCAATACGCCGTCGATTATTTTTCGGCCACAACAGCGAAGACACGTCTAGGCCGAACGAACGACGGACGGAGGAACGATATTTTTACGACCTGTGATTGACCGTAAGCTATCGCTCTCTAAACTATACTATCTAACTGACGGTCAAGGGACAACGTTGTGGAACGCGATACTCGCCGGTTTATTTACAGGAAGCCAATATGCGATGACGAAGCGTCATCAACCCGACGTTCACAGACTAGGCGCAGCTCAGAGCTCAGAGGGGAAACAACCGTTGACTTGAATACAGAATAGTTTACAGTTTCACATGCTACTCGTGGTGTGGGGAATTGGGGAATGGGGGAATGGGGAATAGGGAATAACCAAACCAACCCAATAGCAAGAGCTCCACTGAGAGGCCCCGGATTCGAGTGCCTGAGGTGCTTTTTGTCGATGCGCATTATTGTCGCCCATGGATTGCGGGCCCTGGAGCATCCAGCTGGATGGGTGTCGAGTGCCAACCACGATTTCGTGGTGGTTCACATGCAAGATTGAACATGGCCTTGGGGCCCCATGACTTCCAACCATCGACCCAAATGCGAAGCCGGCCTGTCGACTTTCGACCTCTTGCCGATGGACGTGGTAAAGAAGGCAAGGACCACTAGAACCCATGAATGGGTCATAGAACATTTGTACGTAATAATCCGTGTATCAAATTCCCCCCTGACCTCATCACTATCACATGGTGGTCGAGGAATCGAAATGGGACTGAGTGACAGGAACTCCATTGAGGGATTACGACTATTTCCACTAAATGTTTTGGTCGTTCAGAGTGTTAGCGCCGAGCGCCAGGTGCATTGACCACAACCACGTTCACATCGCAAAGCAGAATGCCGCTTTTCTCTACCAACCGAGGTTACATTGGTGCGTCCAACCTCTATTCACCATCTTATCTGCTGATTCCGCGCTCCCAAGACGAAGAGAATGTTCGCAAAATTGTCGCCCGACTGCTCGGTGAGCTGCTCAGTGAGATCGAATAACACACGAGGTTGATGTTCCTCTAGAGACTCATGGGAGTGAAAAATCGATATGGGAGTACTACAACGAAATGGCCTCTGTGGAAGACAACATTCGGCAGGTCGAGTGGCGGGATTTGGCAGATACCGTGCTCGTTTTTGTATGTATGGACACTCCATATGATATATGGCCGTTGATATGGTCCCAGGATGGTCTATTTGCTGCCTTCCTTTCTGCTTTCCTTATCTTCCTGATCCCCCAGCTCCAGCCCAACAGCATTGACGTCACAATGGACGTGCTCATCCACATTTCACAACAACTCAGCAACTCCACAACACCTGCATTTGAGCCCACCGCTTTTCAGGTTTCCTCCAACGCAGCTGCGGTGAACATGCTCTTCTTCCTCAGTCTCGCGCTCGTTTTGACCGATGCATTTCTCGCGATGCTTGTCAAGGGCTGGTTGCAAGAGTTTGACCGTGGATGGAGAAAGTAAACTGTTGCACATCTCCGTGCACAGGAACGCGAACGGCGATTGCAAGAGCTCGAGCGCTGGAAACTGCATGAGCTTGTCGCCCTCCTCCCGATCCTCATCCAAGGATCTCTCTTTTTATTCTGTATTGGCCTCCTTGTTCTTATCTTCCCTTTCCATCTGCCATCTGCCATTTTATGCTCAATGATGTTTTTGTCTGTCGTCGGCTTCTACGGCTTCACTACATATGTTTCTATTGTAAACAATTATGCGCCATTCTCGTCTCCTGTGTCTCGTCTTCTCACGCGTGGCCTCGCGATGCTGCAAACCTGGCATCTCCCCATTCCCGAAACCGCCCCTTCTGCCATCTCATTTCACAACCGCCCTCCTCTACCTTCTCAAGATCAGCAGACAGACGCAGATACTCCCGATGAAGCCACGCCGCCATCACCTTCGAACAACAGAGTGGCTAACCTTGCCCAACCCCACAACCCTGACGCGGTACCCCATTCTCGCTCTGGTACTGACCCTCAGACGCACGTTCATATACTCGAACGACTCGTTACGGCAACTGAGGAGGCCGTGGAGAATATTCCGATCTTCCTGGAGCTGCTTGATCAGCCAGTGAAGGATCTTACACTACGACCATGCAGTATGGAGAAGTGGAACGAATTGCTTCATATTGCTGTCCGGTTGATTGGAGATCAATCCACCTTCTCTGTTTCTGCTGCCTGGACTCTTGCCCGGACTATGATGATTTGTTACAATTATGATACCGCTGATCGGCAGTTATACCTTACATTACAAAACCGTCTAGGCAGTAGGGAAACTGATGATCAAACATCACGTGTGCCACTCAATCTTCTCTTCTCTTCCTATTTGTCCTTTTGGCTTCGTGAGTCCGATGGGCCGGATTTGTGGCGAAGAGTTGCATTTCTTGAACCAAGTGATGCCGCTGATGCTGAGCTCCTCTGGATGGTGAATACCTCCCACTGGACAATGCCTGGTCGTTTTTTTTTCTGGAAGACTTTTGGGAAATGGGTTGATACGTATCTTATATTTTTCACAGCTGTGCTTACATATATTTCAAGCACAGAACAGAGTAGAAGGTCCAAAGTTCCACTCACATTCGCAGTCATTTATGCTATGCGCGCCATCAGATCAATTGACCAACGAGGTATTAATCCCATTGAGGACTCCTACATCTTGCCAGTGACTGTCTCCACCTCTGAGCCCACACCTATGACATTCTGTCGAGTTGATAGCATCGGTGCCCTGGACCTCTGGAGTCAAGATTGTATTCAATCTGTTAAGGATCTTCTTCAATGGGACCTGGGATCATCTGTGCTCAATGACTTTCGACTTTCCCTGATTGCTGCACTCTATATTGATAGCACCAAGCAAGCCAATGCTCGCTCGCATTTTGCCGCCCTCCTCAACCACACCAGCATCACGGATCGTCCGCTTTTATACTCAGGTGCCTATGGTGATGGAAGGCTTGCCATCTACTTGTACATGGCTGTCTTCCGGAAACCTGTTGAATATGATCATGATCCTCTTGCTGCCCTCTATGACATCATTCGTAGAACAATTTATGAGCTCTCTCCATTACCACTTTCTGGGCTGCGCATCTTGGAAATTGCTGTAAAACATCTCCACAAAACAGCAGCCCCTTCATCAGATTGGCTGGAAAGGCTCAAACCATACCATTACAAATTTCTTCCTGCGATCAATACACCTTATTTCCCTTATCAGGTGGATCATTGGATTTTTCTCCATCTCGACACTCTTGTTGCCCCGCAACCTTACCTACTCCTAGAGAAGGTGGAGAAGTTGGAATGGTCTAATACACCTGCGAAAGTGCACATTGCAAAGGCTCGACTTGATCTCTATGATTCTTTGGCAGACGTAGTGCATAAGGCGGACAAGGAGTCTAAGCCAGATCCAGGGCTGCTCAAGGTGTTTCTTTGGTCCAAAGACTATGGGGTCTGTACACGTGCATTTAAGTGGTGTCTTGACCTGTTTCCTATTGGTCAGTCTGGTACACCTGGAGATGTAAACAGCGCCACGGCATTCATCCCAGAAACAATGGGGCGTATGTGGGTTGAACACTTTATCCAGGTGCTTTGTGGTGAATATTGGTCCTTGCCTTTATCATGGGGGTTCCTGATATCAGAACTTGTGCCAAAATGGACTGTGCTCCCATCATCTTGGTGCCGTGACTTTGCTTCAGCACTCATATTCTGCACTGTGCCGAAGGGGTTTCATGCCTACCAATTTTTTGCTGACGACCGTTTGTCACTTGATGAGCGACAGGCAGTCCTCTCTTTCCTTGCAACTCTTTTAGAGCTCATCGGATCTAGATTGACCTGGGCTAGCCTGGCTTCGCTTGAGAATAGGCTGGCCCAGCTTCCAGAAGGACTTGAGAATCCGGTTGCTGATACCCAGATACAACACATTCTGGCCACCATGAAGCAGCAACTTGTGGAAGAGACTCTTGGGTTCTTCACAGAACTCCCAATGGAAAACGAATGGCTGGAAGAGTCTCTTGAATTCTTCGCAGAGCTCCCAATGGCAGGTGAATGGATGGATGGATGATCTCCAGTGAGAGGGGCTCTCTCGTATATATCTCAGAATGGCTTTTTTATAACGAGCATGTGGTGCATTTTGTAATCCAGCTGACAAACAATATTCATTATGATAGATACCTAAGCCTTTCTAAATTCTGCCATCACAACAGCTAGGTACAGTGGGGTATCACCTGCCGGGCAACTTAGCAGTGCTCACTGAAATCTGGGACCACAGTAGGCAGCCATGTATCAAACATAGTCACATATCGAGAAGAGCCTATTCTATTACTTTCCCCTGCATGCGCTGCCTCTATCTCACTGATCTATGCTTGACCTAATTCCACAATGGATCCCACAGTGAGCAACGTATGATTAACAGGGCACAAAGCATCAATTCAAAATCTATGGTACGCTTACATGCTTAAATGAGCACTCTTGTCATGTGCTGACCATGCTTCAGATACTTTGACAAAGTCCATGTTGCCCATGTCAACTTCCTCCCTTGCACCCTATATCTCTAATTAGATAGGATTGTTAGTGGGCTCTTAAGGCGGGGTAGATAAATGGTTTGTGGTAAAAAGATGATATATGAAAGTCCGCCCAGAGAGCCCCCTTATATAGGTGCTCTCCGCAGCGGGATCCGCGTCAACACAACTGCGACTGCAGAAATTATACCAGATGACCCCCTTAGCAATGCATCCGCAGTTCATGGAGCTTTGGATGATACATAGGTTTCCCGCGTGAGCCAATTGAAGGAGATCGGTTCAGCGCGCGATACAAGGAGTAACCAATCAGAACAACTACCAAAGGATTATCCTCCCAGAGGATAATAACTAAGATCAACCACGATAATACTGCATTCCCTCTCGATGCGCGTGTGCATGAAGTTGATGTGAAATGTGGATAAGGACGTCCATTGCCGCGTCGATGCTGTTTGGCTGGAGCTGGGGGATCAAGAAAACAAGGAAGGCAGAAAGGAAGGCGGCAAATAGACCATCCTGGAACCAAATCAGCAGATATGTACTGTATAGAGTGTGCATACATACAAAAACAAGGACAGTATTTGCCAGATCCCGCCACTCGACCTCCCGGATGTTGTTGTGCACTGCTGCCATTTCGTTATAGTATTCTCATATCAACTTTTCGCTCCAAAGGGACTTTGAAAGGACATTAACCTTGCGTGTTAACCCATCTCACAGAGCAGCTCACCAAGCAGCCTGATTACGATTGTGCGAATCTTCTCCTCGTCTTCGCAGCATCAGGATTAGCAAGCACAACGATAAATATAGCGCTGAACCCACCGAAGTGGCCTCTATTCACTGATGAAAGGACTTGTGGTGATTGTGTGGTGAATTTCACCAATGCAAAAACACCACAGGTTTCACCACAAGTCGTGGTGTTAGAAAACACCACAACTTGTGGTGGTTTTGTCCGATTTGTGGTGTTTTCTAATATAAAGTCATACCGATTTGTGGTGTTTCCCAATAATAGATTTGTCCGACTTGTGGTGTTTTCTTGGGCTAGATTTGTGGTGATTTTCA
>Ga0307515_10019287_pt1 | contig 12291 bp, 12 predicted proteins | sample 17_EM_MG_FD_194513 | JGI IMG/M metagenome (GOLD analysis project Ga0307515, IMG submission 194513) | Populus trichocarpa ectomycorrhiza microbial communities from riparian zone in the Pacific Northwest, United States - 17_EM | ecosystem: Host-associated > Plants > Roots > Unclassified | place...
CCAACTTAAACAATCACTCAAATTATATAATTTTGGTCCCTCAAAATTGTTCCAATTCCATTTTGGAACAAAGGTTTATTTTTGTTATTTTTTTATCCTTGGTTGAGAGATAAGAGAGAGAGGGGTCGTCAAATTCCGGCGGTAAAGAGAGAAACTTGTTATTGACATCGATTTAGGCCACCGAAATAAAAGGTGTTCGTTTCAAATTGTTTCATTTGATTAAGAGAGTTCATATTATGTTTTTTATATCTTAAAATTTTATAAAAAAATAGATATGAGCTCGGATTGATTTTTTATTTCCAGTTGAGTTCAGTTTTTGGGGCTGTTTTTTAAGGTCATGAATGAGTTTTCATGATATATACGGAGCTTCTCCTTGCACTAGTCATGTAGCTAGTTGATTCTAGATTGAGTGGAGCAAACAGCGACATGATATATACGGAGCAGGATATTTGAATAAACTTGATGTTCCATTAAAACTTTAAGCTTATATGCTTCTTGTGGACCTTGCTTGACATGGACCCATCTGTTCATGTGTAGACATCATGCATGCCCATCATCAATATTATACTATGCATGTCAAAGGATATCATTTCACCATGAAAGCTACGGACATGATCATGAAAGTTAACAGCTGTTTTGTGCTGGTGAAAGAAACGGCAAGGAACTACCTTCCTTTGGTTTAGAGCTTCTCCTTGCTTGGTGTTCCCTTGTGGTTTCAAAAAAAGGAAAGCAAAGGAGAGACAATCTGAACTTGAACACTACCAGCCACCTGAAATCTTATCCATATATGCGCTTCCAATTGTATATCCTATATTCATGTGTACACTTCTAGCCTCGGGGCCTAGGGCATCTACAATCTCATTTACAGAATGTAACAAATTAATAATTCTCCCAGCGTGATAACTGCCACGACTTGAAACATTATCGCTAATTTTATTGGTAAAAAAAAATTAAAAACTAATGAATTTACAGCAAAAAACAATCCCTTTGGAAATATGCCGACGGAATTATTCCGTCGGTATATTTCTATCAGTGATAGTGACATATACAATATTTTTTTCTCAACTCTGTGGAATATACAAACGGATTGATTCTGTCTGTATTACCATCGGTAAATCACTGACAGAATAATTTCATCTATGATTGTGGCTTATGCAATAAAAATATTACAACTCTCTACAAAATACCGACAGATTGATTCCATCTGTAAATCCATCGGTGATAATTAAAAAATATTTTAAAAAATAAAATTGTATAGAATAATTAATATAAAATTCTATAGAATAATAAAAAAAAATTAAGCAAAAAAAAAATGTATAAAACTGAAATATGTAAAAATAAAATTGAATAATATTCATCCAAATATTCATTACAATTTGATTTGTACAAATAAAAATTAAACTAGAACAATGGCGGCGCTGGAAAAGGAGGAGGAGGCTAGTCATTCCCAGTACCACATGGCCAAAAGGTGGCGCACACATACCACTCATTCGTGATCTCATATTCATGACCATTTGGTGGAGTTGTTCATAATCCGCCAAGAGTCGCTCATATTTTTCCGTGAGATGAGTCGTGTGTTATTGGAAGGCCATGAACTCCTGAGACTAAGTGCTCGATATTGATTAGGAGCTCTCAACGGTTGAGACACTACGAGTCACCCATAAATTCTCAGTCCCAGTGTTGGAGAGTCCGTACACTCGATTTCTATCGGGTCCACTAGACGATCCTGCCTCCATTCATAAATTTGGATTGAAATCCTGGTGGGTCGAAGGATTGTCCTCATATATCTCCCTCAACCGGCTATTATATGTCTCCTGAAAATTAAAAAAGAAATCATCAAATTCAATTCAAGAAAATAATAACTTACGAAAGAAAATGGTTGAACGAACATACCACGAAGTGTTGAGCATGGTTGTCGACGAATTGTTGCACCCCCTTTTGGTGGTCTTCACTCCACACGTGCGTCTCTACAAAAAGTTTTAAATTATATAATCACTTATTTTTGTTTATTGGGCTCAGCTCACGTCCAAAAGACGTAGCTTGCAAGAAAAAAAATATATTACAAGTTAAATACATTTATAAATAACAACAAATTAATTAAAGATAGATGTCATTAAAATTAATCTTACCATCCGCTTCGCATGTGTAATGAACGGAATATAGCCACCAGTATACATGGTAACCGAACCATGAATTTGTCAGTTTCGGTTCTCGACACCAGACTATGAGCGTCGTGTGAACTGCTCAGACGTCACGTGCTGGATATAATATGCCCATATATACTCAAGGATGTATGGCGGCCTAAAATCCCTCTAAACTGCCACATCATTCCAGCCTTATAGATCGTTATCTCTGGCATATTTTTTTTCTTTTTTCTGCGCTTCATATCAAAAGTCACGCAACCTACATCCATAAACGAATTTTATATGAGTTAATGACAAATTAGATTTTAATATGTAAAATTTTTTAAAAAATATCGTATCATTTTCAATGTTACCTAATTATCACATGATTCTCCCACACCCTCCTCGCAATATTGTCATTTGCATTATCCTACTCGAATTTGTGTTGTGTATAAATAATTTATTAAAAATAAATCAATAATTTCAACATAACATACAAAATAGTTAAAATTTGAAGTTAACACTAACCTCAAATCTTCTAAACCATGCATCGATATAAGATCTCATATCAAGATGTCTAGAAACCTGACTCCATTGAAACAATAGAATCTTCATTGACAATTTAAACCCCGATGTTATTACTTGGGCAGCCTCAATGTTTGTGAACCTGAAAATCAATAAAATTAATGAAATATTAATTAGTTGTCTATAAATTACGTTAAAAGAAAAAAAAAACTAAAATAAAAACAAACTTACATTGAAAGGTTGTCCTTATAATATGCCTCGTATTTGTAGGTGAATTAACCCCGCTATGAAGGCACACCACCTCTACATTGTTGAACTGCATTTGAAGAAACAGCGTTGTTAGTCGCCACAGTTGCCTCTTCTTGGTCACATCATCATCGCTGCTAGAAAAACTAGTTGCGACCATATGCTCACGACGTGCTGTTGATTTTGTTTTACACATCTACACAAATTTGATGAATAATTACATAATCAAATTTGATTTAAAAAAAAATCGGCAGCACCTTCTCTATACTGGAGACTATCCAAATTGTTCGAACCTGCAAATATTGACAAGATATATGCCACAAACCAATTGATTTTATTTTATTTATACCAGAAAATTTAGATTATTCAATTTCATTTCATTTTCAATGTAATAATATAATGTTTTTAATCATAAAATAGAGAAAAACAAATCCTATATATAAGCTAACATCTATACAAATATAACAATAAAATTTAGAAAAATAAATAAAATTTATTTCTATATATTCAACTGACATCTATACAAATTTAACAATAACAATTAAAATTCAACAAAATAATCAAACACTCTATTGTGCAATATATATAATAAAATTGAGATAAAACAATTAAATTTAATCCTATATAGTCAATTAACATTTATGCGGTAAATGCAACAATAATAATTAAAATTCAACAAAATAATCAATCATTATTGTAATAAAAACAATAAAATAGGCAAAAAAGTAATACAAAAAAAAACTCTAGACTTTAGGAATGAAAAATGCTTACCATAAGAGTGTGTTTACTTTTAAACTTTATCTATGTACAATTCAAAAAATAATAAAAATAAAAATATATTGTTAATAAACCAAAGAAAATATGAAAAATAGAAAATCATAACAAGTGAGGAGAACCACAATACATACCTTTTAAACTTTGAAGATGAAGATAAAACTAGAAATTGAAGCAAATCACTTGAATTGAGAGCAAAAAACGAGAGAGATTTAAAAAAATTGAACGAGAGGAAAAAATGAACTAAAGGGGTACTCGTTGGGTTTTATATTGCGTTTTTACCGATGAAATCACCGATGGACTATTAAATAATATTATTTTTAATTAATCCTTCGATAATTCCCTCAGTAAATTCGCTCTCAAATTTCAATTTCGCACTAAAATTTTCCAGAAGCCCTCCAAAATTTTCTCAGTCCATTAGTGATTCATCGGTAATTCCCTCGCTAATGTTAAAAAGTACACACAGTCAGAGATGCATTAATTACCCGCGTTTTAGGTTACACAATCCATCGATGGTCCATCGGTAATTCTCTCCGTAACCTGCAACTAACTCGGAGGTTTTTAATTGACATCACCGACATGGAATGTGAACAGTTCCCTTTACCTCTGAAAAAACACCGACGAACACAAATCATCGGTGTTTCCATCGGTGATGTTGGAACAATTCCCTTCGCCTCTATAAAACACTGATGGTTTATGTTCGTCAGTGTTTTGATCGGTGATCGGGGAACAGTTCCCTTCACCTCTGGAATACATCGATGGAATGTATCCGTCAGCGTTTCCATCGGTGATGTGAGATAGGAACAGTTCCCTTCGCCTCTGAAATACACCAACGAACACAGTCTGTCGATGTTTCCATCGGTGATGTGCGCAGTGAATGACAGATTGTGTCTGTATTGCATGTCATCCTCCCTACAAACACTTAAATTGAAAGCTTCACGCATAACACAATAACAGCAGTTCATATAATAATTATAAAATAATTATTTATTTGTACAGAATTTCATCCATAAATATTACATGATAAAAAATTCCTTAACACTTTCATATTCTGATAGTTAGTCAGAATTATCTTCCTCTTCTTCAATTGAATCATGATCAGCTCCATCGCAATCTTCAATGTTGATATCATCATCATCTTCATCGACTTGTGCTTTTTCGTTGGATCTTAGAACAACATTCAACTCTCCAGTGTCAACATCAACAAGACTATTTTATCAAAGACGTGAAAATTTAAATTTTCTTCTAAGTCAAGCGATGAAGCAACTTGATATGGTTTAACCAACTCACTAACTTGAAAGACATCATCTCCCACACTTGTGTCTTCGTTCTCATCATGAACAACCTCGACACGACCCATGGGTTTCATTTTTAAAACAGATAACCAATCAACTCTTGATCGATTCTTTCTAAAAGAAAGGGTGTATGTGTAATAAACTTGCTGGCATTGCTTGGCAAAATCAAAGACATCGTTTACATTGCGGAGTCTAGCTTTTGAGTTAATTTCGACCAGACTATAGTGGGGATATACTCTGATTCCTCTGTCAGTGGTGTCATACCAATAGCATTTGAATAAAAACACTCTACTATGCTCATTATGATATTGCAATTCAACGACCTCTTCTAATTTACCATAACAGTCAACTTCAAACTCATTACAAGTTGATCCCTTAACACAAACACAACTGTTATATGTATTTCTTCCATGCTCGTATTCTTCAGTATGAAACACATATTCATTAACAAAATACATGTTGTAGCACTTCACTTTTCTTTCAGGATCCAGGCTTAATAAAGACAATAAAACACTAGCATTCCTTTTCATTTAATAAACCTTGTATATCAAGTACAACAATGAACAGTAAACGAGAATTCTGTAATGAAATTAAGTATCATGATAAATAATGAGTTTATGATAGTACTTACATGTGTTTTGAACCACGTGGTAAATTGTTCATCTTGTAATCGAAAGATTTGGGATTCAGTCAGCTGTGAGTTCTTAGACAGTAAATATTATCGATGTTGCCTATAAGGTTTTCAAAATTGCATGAGTTTGTGATATTACAATAGATAAATAGTTCATTTATAACAAAGTTTAAGTAATATATATACTTACTGAATAAAGGGTTTCAGTTCATCGCAGTTAAAAAACATATAATTGTGTGCTTTTTTTAACTCTATTTCAGACAAATATCTTCCCCTTACAGCATTTTCAGGTATGGGTTATCCAAGATTGGAGAATATTGACAAGTTCTCACTGGAAGGCACTTCACCACCACCATCATGTCGTGGAATGCGATTGATTCTTGTTCTCAAATGAGGCTCGAAATAGTACGAGATAAATATTGAGATCTCCTCAACAATATATGCATCACATATCGAAGCCTCAACATACACCTTGTTCTTAACGTTTTTCTTAAGATTGAACAAGTACCTGCATGGAATTAAACAAATATTTTCAATTAAAAAAAATAAAAAAAATTAATAATTACATTGCATCTGTAATATCTAACCTCTTGAATGGATACATCCATCTATACTGGACTGGGCCTCCAACTTTTCTTCATCATACGATAAATGTATGGGTAGATACTCCATCGAGTTAAAAAATGATAGAAGGGATATCATCTCAAGTTTGCATATTGTCTCGACGATATTCGTTTCAAGCCTCTTAATGTGATGCGTTAACAACTTGCTAAAGTATATATCTCTAAAGAAATGACTAATCTCTGTGAGTGCATCTCATATCCCCTTTGGTAATAAATCACAATAAGTTAATAGAATGAATGTTTGCATAAACACATGGAAGTCATGGCTCTTCATTCCATGCAATCTGTATTTTTTTAGATTAACCAACCTTGATATGTTTGAGGCATGTCCATCAGCAAAACACAAACTCTTAAGTCATTGGTAGACTAGTAGTTATGCATTCTTCTCTAAAGCGAAGCTTGCTCTAGGCTTTGCGACCCGTGACCCATCGAAAACTAACTTCATATTTTTATGGTTACAAAACAACGTTATATCCATTCTAGCTTTGATGTTGTCCTTTGTCTTCCCCTTCACGTCCATGACCGTGTTGAAAATATTTTCAAACACGTTCTTTTCTATATGCATAACGTCAAGGTTATGCCGAAAGAGATTGGTCTTCCAATAAAAAAGCTCCAAGAAAATACTTCACTTTACCCAGTTGTGGGTCAAACCAAAACCAGAAAACTTTTGTTTACTGGATTGGAAACCAAACATAATGTCATCGTACTCTGACACCACTTCATGCAATTCTTCACCAGAAAAACATGGGGTGCAACGTCCTTTTCTACTCTGCCAACAAAAAAATCATTTATGTTCTTTCTGTATATGTGATATGTTGGCAAGAAACCCTGGTAGCAGTTAAAAAAAGATGTTTTACCTTCGTTTGTTAGCGTGAATGCCTTGTTATTTTCCATGCAGTATGGACATGCTAGTTTTCCATACGTGCTCCAACCAGAAACCATTTCATAAACTGGAAAACCATTGATAGCTCACATTAAAGCTACCCTTATAAGAAAAATTTGTTTTCTCGATACATCATAAGTCAAAGCCTTGGAGGACCACAATTGCGTTAACTCATCAATCAACAGTCAAAGACAAACATTACGGCCCGAATTGTTAGGATCGAGTATGACTTTAGATAAAAACATAAACTCCGGCCTCATACACATCCCCGGTGACAAGTTGTAAACTGTGAGTAAAACCAGCCAACAAGAATAAGGAGCAGCAAATGACCCAAATAGATTGAATCTGTCTATACACAACCCAAGATGCACGTTCTTTGATTCAGCTGAAAAGTGAGTATGCACACTTTTAAAGTGTTTCCATGCTTCACCGTCAGAAGGATACATCATCACTCTATCCACCGCATCATGTGATTGGTGTCATGTCATGTGCTTAACAGTTTTTGGTGACATTAATAACTTCTACAGTCTATAAGTGATTGGGAAGTATCTAAGTTTTTTTATATGCTACAAGAGTCTTTCTCATGCCAGTTCTAGATTTGTAAGGGGAATAATACCCACATGTCATGCACTCGGTTAGCTTAGTATTTTCAAGGTAATACAACATACAAAAATTTGGACACATGTTAATTTTCTGGTATCCTAACCTGAGGGGTTTCATCATAGACTTAGCAGCATAGAAGTTATCTTTCAACTTGTTCCCTTCAGGTAAAATGCTTCTCGTCCATTCTACAATTCTATTATAACTGGCCTCACTCAACCCATAATCTGACTTGATGGTAAACATATGTGCAATGGTCGATAATTTGATGTGATTTATACAGCCATCCCATAATGGTTCATCAGAATCTTTTAGAAGTTTAAAAAACTTGGTCGCGTCTGCATTAGGTTCTTCTTCTACGATTGGACATTGATTGTCATTACCTTGATTCATTCTCATTGCATCCATAATCATATTCATGTAAGGATTATTGTTGTCATTTACAACTCCATGCACGTTGCTAGCACTAGAAGTTGACCCAACTGTTCTTTCTACCGTGCTTTCGTTACGAACAAATAGTTCTGCCGAGTGCATACCAACACAAATAATCCTCTATGAACCCTTTGTGTAGAAGATGCATCGTTACAACATCTGGATGAAGAAACTTTTTATTTTTACACCTCTTGCATGAACACCTAATATCGCCTCCACTAATATTTCTCGGAATAGATGTTGCGAAATTAATAAAACTCTAAACCCATTACAATAATCCATCCTCCGCCATCTTTCAGGTGAATCTCGATACATCCATACATCCATGAACGATCATCTATGACTTCTATCGAACCTCTATAAAATAATGATAACAACATGTATTAATTAACTATATTAAGTAAATAAATTTGCAAAAATATTGGTTAGATTATCCAACTTAATGTCAAACTTCTCTTAAATATTCATTATCAATTATTTACGTAAATACAAATTTATACGCATTAACTTACGGAAATTATAAATCGGCAATAAAATTGATAAAAAATAAAACAGACCTATTAAACAAGCCATTATTTATTTCATTGCAATACACCTAAGTCGGTAATTCGACATAAGTTCAACAATTTACATACAAATAAAATTTAACAAAATCTAAAACAAACAAGTACAAAATTATAAATCCATACTACATGTTTGAGAAAAAACAATAAAATAAGTAAACACCCAAACAAAATACATATACTAAAACAAATTCAATAATTAATAAAATTGACATTTTAAAATTGTATTAAAATTAAAAATAGATAGAATTACTTACAAAAAATAAAAAAATCCGCAATAAATCAGAACACAAATGTTGATACTAAAAACGTTTGTGTTGAGATGAAGGGGGATGTTTGAGGGGGAGGGAGCTGGTTGTTAATGTTGAGAGGGGGGGAGGAGAAATAGGGGAGGGGAGGGGAGGGTCGATGCCTGGTCATATATTAAACATTACCGATAAAATTTCTGATAGAATTATTTTGTTCGTCACTCCGTCAAAAATCAGGTCGGTGTTTTTGACATGTCACTGTACGGACAGCCCGGTTTGAATCCGAATGTATTTCCGTTAGTAAAATTATCCACAAAAACTTACACGTCATCGCACAACTTGTTTTTTTTATTCTTTATATTCCGTTTGGGATTCCCTCGGTATATACCGATGGATTGTTTATGTTGATATATACCGACGGTTTTAGCGATGGAAAAAATGTTGTCAGTAAATATCACTGTAAAATATCAATGAAAAAAAACTGTCGGTAATTTTGTTTGTATTATTGAATTTCTGATAGTGTAATAAGTAAAGCTTTCAAAACTAAGCTTTTAAATGCGTGACAGAAGGGAAAAAACATAGCTTGAACAAGTTACAGCTACAAAGCACCCCATTATTTTGGCACTAATTTTACTTTTAAGATTTGACACATTGTTCTTCCATTCACCAAGCTGAAAGAATTGGTTGATCTGTTCTCGGAAGTATTAGATACTTAGCAGAAAGGGACGCTTGGATCCTATCTGCCTCCAACTTTCAAAGATGCTTATTGCTTACTGAATATTTAAATCACTACATGCTCAATAGCAGAAAGGCTAAGTGACATCGAGCCTTCCTTCTGCTAAATATATACGGTCATCTGCCATATTAATTACCAAAAGTCGTGACAAATTTATGAGGTCATGTTCTTATGATGCTTAAATATTAGTTTAGCATTTGATTTCGTGTTCACCGACTATATATAAAAAAAAAAGGTCTGGCAAAAGATTGAGTGAAGAGAATACTGATTAAAGAAATGGAAAGTCGGTACTCGGACGATTATGTAATCATGCTTATTCCCCTTTGGGAAGTGGTGATCCTATATATAGATGAAGGTTATCAGTCCGATTACACTACCATTGCACACACTTGTATCGCTTAGGGAGAGGAACTAACTATTCTTCAACTACTGCTTCTCCAAAATATCTGTTTATACTGCACTCATAGAGAAAACATGAGTGACGGAGGACAATGGAAGCCTGTTGTGGGAATGGTGGTCGTTAATTTTGCCTTCGCAATAGTGAATGTGCTTTTTAAAAAGATTCTGGATGAAGGAACGAACAGTATGGTTATTGCTACATACCGACTATCAACTTCTGCAATTTTCTTGGCGCCTGTTTCTTACTATTGGGAAAGGTAGTCTTTCAGCTGCTGCACAATTAATTTTTCATGCTTGTTTAGCTCCTCTGAGCACGATTTTGACGTTTGTCAACTAGTTATTTTCTCTGTTGCTCCTTCATTGGAAATATCACCGAGTTTGGAGCATGGACTGAACTTCTTTGATGTACAAAGGTTCTTACAAGGGTCTGTAATATAGCTAGTTTGATTGCAGGAAAAGCAGACCTAGGCTAACAGCTTCCATCTTCTGCCACCTCTTCCTCGGTGCCCTTTTCGGGTTAGTTAAAATATACTTGTAATCTTCAAGATGGTTCTGTGCGTTATGCTTCGCAATATATAACTACAATTGCCATGATTATGTCTAGAGACTCTGATTCTCTGAGAATTATTGATGTCTATCAGGTTAACTCTCACGCAATATTTATTCCTCAAGGGACTTGAGTATATATCTGCTACCTTAGCCTGTGCATTCCTCAACACGGTCCCTGTAAACACGTTCATACTAGCACTACTTTTTGGGTAAGCGCAGCAAGCAGTGAGTAGTTTACTGCATTTTCTGACCAAAAATAATATTCCTTGGTAACTGGTGTTAAAACTCTTTCCAGTATAGAAAAAGCGAGCATGACAAGCAAGGCAGGAAGAACAAAGGTGTTAGGTGCACTTATATGCATGGGAGGAGCTGTCCTATTAATCTTTTATAAGGGAATCCCATTAACCAATTCACATTCAAAAGCTGCAACAACTGACATCCTAAACCATGCTGACACTATGATCTCAGGGAAGAAGAGACAAAGGTGGGTGGTTGGTTCGATACTTTCTCTTGCAGGCTGCTTCACGTGGTCTTTGTGGTTCCTCATTCAAGCTAAGATAAGCAAAAGTTACCCATTTCAATATTCTAGCACCGCCCTTATGTCCTTCTTGGGCGCAGTCCAGTCTGCTATCTTGAGTTTAAGCATTGAAAGGAATTTTTCCATGTGGATTCTGAGAACAAAATTGGAGATTATAAGCGTCCTTTATGCTGTAAGTATTCTCCGGGTAGCTTAAATTAATGTTGCGTGCTTCATTCAGGTCAAGAGAAGAAGAGTTGAAACAGGAGGCTTGAAATATTACCGTTTCACTTGTTCATACAGGGAATCATAGGATCTGGCTTGTGCTATGTTGGCATGTCATGGTGCGTCAAACGAAGGGGTCCTGTGTTCACATCAGCATTCACCCCTTTCACACAGATATTTGCTGCTATGTTTGATTTCTCCATCCTGCATGAACAAATTTATCTGGGAAGGTTGTTTCCTTTCATTACATGTATTATGCTTTTACTTTACAACAGATTATTTACTGTTCCTAACAGTCTTTAATTTTAACGAACAGTGTCCTGGGTTCTGTCCTAGTTATACTTGGTCTGTACATTCTACTTTGGGGTAAAAGCATTGAAGCAGGGGATTGTGGAGAGAAGCAAGCCCACCTAGCCAGGGAAGAGGAACACCGTGACACCGAAGCACAGATACCAGCAACAATTCCAAGGAGTAATCCATAAATAAATGCTCTCTCTGAGTGAATTATTTGGTGGCCGGAGGCTGGTTATTCAAGGCAGTGCAGTGAAATTGGAGGCAAAAAAGTTTCGAGTCTACCGTGAACGAGCACCATTTGAATTTATAGAAAAGGCATTGTCTATTACTTCATTTTGCTGAGTCTTAACTTCGTTCCCCCAATTTCCATGTACTGTATTAAAATTAAAATTAAATGATGCTATACAAGTATACTCATTTAACTGCATGATGATTGTTTAATAAAATAAATCAATAATTATATATATATATATATATCAAGATATCTCGCGAGGAGTTTTTCAAAAAAAACAATTTAATTATACAATAATAAATTTATTCCTTGCAAGAAAAGTCATTATTTCAATTGTTTTTTAAAACATTCTGGTATAATTATTTCTTTTCTTGTTAACATGTGTTTTTTTTTTTA
>Ga0307515_10019288_pt1 | contig 12291 bp, 5 predicted proteins | sample 17_EM_MG_FD_194513 | JGI IMG/M metagenome (GOLD analysis project Ga0307515, IMG submission 194513) | Populus trichocarpa ectomycorrhiza microbial communities from riparian zone in the Pacific Northwest, United States - 17_EM | ecosystem: Host-associated > Plants > Roots > Unclassified | place...
AATCCTTATAATTTCGGGTTGAATTTGTTAAAAAATAGTCGCCGAAGAGAAGAGAAAGAAACGAGAAAATGGTGAGGACGAGATTGGCGTGGTTCACAGTGGGATTTTCGGTATCAGCAGCTGCAATTTCACAATTCGCTTGGAGAGACCTTTTCAATCAAAGATATGCCCTTTCTTATCATGTATAATGCCTTCCTCCTTTTCCTTTCCTTTCCTTTCCTTTCCTTTTTTTTCATAATTGGTTTTCTCCATCTTTATTTATTCTCTTTTTTTTTTATTAAACAGATGAACCAGAAATTTGAGGACCTTGAAGCTAGAGTCCTGAATCTGGAGTCTTTTTCTCCCCAGAACTCTAATCAGACAACCCAGGTTTGTTTATGCTTCTATCTTAGTTTTCTTTTATTCTAATTAATTTGTCAAATGGATTTTTTGATAAACTGAATAATTATTACCCTCTTGTAAAGAGCAAATTGATGGGCTTTCTCTGTGTGTTATTGTGAAGTATGATGAAGTGAAAAATGTGTTGATTATATAACTAATAGTAGTAATTTGGGATTACAAAGATGCTAAAACACTGGTTATTTGTAGCATGATATACGCATCAATAATGCAATTATCTTGAGTAGTCAAGAGCTTTGAGAAATACAGTGGAAGCCCACCTCATGGATCAGGTTTGGGTTTAATTTAAGAGCATAAACAATATTCCTACCATTACTGATAGCAAGTAGAAAGGATGATGATGATGATGATTTTGATGTCGATGGAAGGAAATTTGATTAAGCTGAACTGTTTTATGTTGTCTAGACTCTCCATTCAGTTCAGTGGTTCAGTTGCGAGCTAGATTTTCTATGAGATATTGCAATGCTAGATAAATCATTCTTTATGGCCTTAGCCCATATCATTTTCAGTCAACCCTCAACCTAAAAAAAAAGCGAATCAAATCTTGATGATCTCTTTCTCTGCCTGGTATCCCGTAGTCAATGTTGTACGTATCCAAACCATCTTTAAAAACTCAAATTTGAGGTTGTTCTCGGCAGGAGCCCCCTCCACCTTCTCATGGGTGGTCTTGTTTCTTATCTAGTCATTTCTTCTGTTAACAAACTTCCATTTACACTCTGTGCTTATGCTTGTTTCCACTGCACAACACTCACTGCCATGAAGCATGGTTTGCCTAACCACACTTACGTAATATTTACCAACCTAGTGTAGAGTTTTTATCGTATAACAGTCTAATTTTGCTTCCCCATTTCAACCACTCTGCCTTGGTTCTATGGGTAAAATGTTCCTCAGTGTTCCCTTCTTTTCAATGATAGACCTAAGTATCGGAAATGGTCGCAGTCTAGACCTTCTACTTTGTCAATGCTAACAATGTATTCGTGTTATTGATTTTACAATGCATATACCTTATCATGTAATGCTTTGTGTTGTTTATCCTTGACATTACTATGTCGATATGAGCATCATTTAGCAATAAAAAAATCCTTAAGTTCATGTTATTGCTTTGTGTTGCCCTACTTTTCCATATCCGTATTTTCACCTGTAATATCTCAAGGGGGAAGAAGAATTTATAGTTGATTGGCTAAGGTTGCTCTTTCTATTTTATTATAGGGAAAAGTACCAATAAATTCATTTTTGAAAAATAAATGACCATTAAATTCTATGACACTTCTCAAACCAATAAGTTCATTTCTATAATTTATCTACCAAGAAAGTTCCTATTTAATTATAATACCTATATTACCCTCCACATGTATCTAAAAAAATTAACATTCAAGTGGTTCTTATTTCTTCTTATTATTAAATAAAAAGTTTTTAAATGATTTTTTTCAGATATTTAATTTTGCTCACATGTAAAATAGTTTATTACTAGTGAGGTGTTCGTGCTCCGATGCGGGCCGGATCAATGTGTTTGTAATTTTAATCATTTTCTTAGATTTTTATTATTGTATTTAAAAAAATTCAAATGTTATTATGGTTATAAAAGTAAAAAGGAATGATAATCATATTTTTAAGAAACATAAATACCAAACTATTAAATATAACGTTGGATGTTTGGAAGAAAAACTTGAAAAATGTACTTATTGATCTTGAAAAGGTATACCATAGACTTGTTGGTCATTTGTTTCATAAAAGTGAACGTATCTGTACTTTTTTTGTCATTATTATATGTTATTTGCACTTCACTTTTGAGTCGAGTTGTTTATTGATTGCATTCCACTTTTTATCCATGGCAGGTTGACAGTTAGATTTTGCCATGATCTCGTGGATTAGAGACCTTTTTCGTGTTGCCGTTAATTGCTTTGAGTTTCCTGTTGCCGTTAATTGCTTTCAAGAGTGAGAGCTTCTGTTGATGGCTTGGAGTGACACTAATTCCTAGAATCATCTTCTTGCAAGAGGTTCAACCTCGAGATATTAAACTTTGATTCCCAACTTGTCTGCAATTTTATGTAGCTGTAATGTTTTCTTTAATAAAGGAATTATCAAAGCATGGACTAAAAGCAGTCGCGGTTGAGAGATTTGCATCATTCCAGATTAGTCACGGTTGAGGAGGAAAAATGGCTGTAGCGTACAAGAGAAACGGAGAACTCTATGCAATGTGCCACTGAATAAGCCTATAGCAAGAGCAGTTCCGGATTCGGAAAAAGCCCTTGATCCAAACCTTTTCTTCTTATAAATGGTTTCAGAAACATAATTGAGCTTCTTCATAAATAAGCTGCTGTATCTGTGATAGCTAAAATTACTTTTTCTGGGAGAAAAAAGATTAACTGAACCTGCGAAGTAACTGGTTTTTCAATCATTTGTACTGTCAGAATCCCCCTACGCAGCTAGCCATTCGTTTGTCTGTTGGGGGGGGAAACGGGCTTCTCTAATATAATCGAAACAGCCAACCTAAATTACAGAATGTCACTAATACATTCAGATCAGACTGAAAGATCCAGACTTGGGGCAGCAACCAGAGAGCGAGCTCATGAATCATGGGGGGAGGATGTTGCTGGCAAGCTCTTCGTTCAACTTCACTGGAAGCGGGGGCATCTGCTTCATTGTCTCTGGCATGTCATTTAAGCTGCACAACTTACTAAAATTAGAAGCACGAATTAAGCTCAGCACCATGGTAACCGATTAAAAACTACCTCGAAGCCTTTCACGGTGATAATTTTTATCACCGGATACTTTGAAATTTTAACATGGAAGTCCCAAGAAATAATAACAGCTATAAACGATAAGAAAATAGGTTGACCAGCCACTTTGCTGCATTATGAAGTGCACTTGTTAGAAGATATGATTGCAAGCACAAGGTAAGAAGATATGATTGCAAGCACAAGGTATGAAGCTATGCCATATAGCAGAATAGTCTGTGTCGATGATAAATTAAGGAGGTAAGAGCATACTCATTCAAGAGAGCAAGGATGTTCTCCCGACTTTTGCATAGAAGATTGATATTATCATGTACCTGCGAAAAAAAAAAGATTAAAGTTGATATTATCATGTATCAGGAAACAATTAAATGAAGAATGCCGGCATAAATCATCCACTTTTGATTTTAAATAATATGCTGCAACAGTTTTATTATGATTTTAAAGGATGGGATCATCTAAAAGGATCCCCAAAGTCATAACATTGACAGGTGAATATTTATCTTATAATGTGATAACACAGTGTACCAAAGCAATTTATTTAATAACTACTTAGTACCTCAGCTATCATGGTTCTGATCCAACAGAACAACAATCATTTATGCACAATGACCTCTATAGATGACAAGTAATCCCTACCGATTTTCACAATTGCACAACAAAGAAGCAAAATGTGCCTAATAAAAAACAATCCACTGCAACATTCACAGGATCTGAATGTTCAACTGTAGCAAAAAGGACAACTTTCAACATAAATAGAAATTAGATTCTCTCAAAATTCAACATTGTCATCACAGAAACAAGTCACCAGGAAACACTTTGATGTTGACCACAAACACTATTACTTCAAGTTCAAACCCTTTGCAGAAAAGTTTGAACTGAAACAATTTCAAATAACAAACACCCTACTGATCCATGCTCCTTTACACTGCAATTCATGTTGCACAAGCGTGTGATAAAAAAAAGTAAATAAAACGCGAAAAAAAGTAAACAACAGCAATGGTTGTTGAGAACACAACTAGTCACAATGCTAAAAATCTCATGCAATGACGACTGCTTGGCACTGATTTGGTGTCAAGTTTCTATGTATCACCTGAATAGATGAAAAATTTGAAGAAATTTGACTCAAGATTTGAGCATTTTTCTCGAGAAGTTCTCCTGTTGCACCACCAATATCTGCAAATGACACTATCAGTAAGGGGAAAAAAAAGTGATGAACATAAATAGAAAAAAGAACATAGCTAATAACAATTTAATAGTGTATGCTCATCATTCATGTCTTTAAGCTCTGCAAATTCAACCACTACTCGGACAGAAGTATAATCAAGACCTATGCATTTCTGTACCCATACAGGATTAGCATTGGTTGGGAAAGCAAAGTCTTATTCTGTAATTATTAAACCCTATTTATGTTGTTACAACTACACTAAGATAACATAGGCTTTGTGGTTGCACTGTGTCGCAATTTATGTCCCAGGAAGCATGTAACTAAGGGAGGAGGTAAACTTGCCTAAATCCTCCAACCTTGTGACATAAATGAGTGGATGTGAACCATTAGGACAATGGATGCACTTACCTCAAACCAATGCTATCAGTGTTCTTTTATTATGATTGTTTGAGGAAATCATTGTTTTCCCATCCTGAAAATTATTTCCTGTAGCTAGTGGTATTAGAGAAACCTGCAAAGCGAGTTGGCTCTAGCTTGAAGGCTTTTTAACAAACTGACGACCAACCAATTGCTAATTCCTATTGGTAGGGCATTCACTATCTTGAACTCTTTTGTCATTTCAGAGAATTCAAGATCATATGTATGCAGAAAGAAAATCTTGATTTTGAAAAATATCATTCAGCTGATTGGATTCTGTACATAGCATTTTTAGAAATTTGAGGACCATATAGAAATTGGTGGATGACTCCTACCAACAACAATGTTAATTAGAGGAAAAAACAGAAGGCTAAATTTCTTTTACACCAATAGCCAACAGGATAAGGAGTGAATGGTACAACCAAATGAGGAAGCAGCCAAATAAAGCAACTGAGGTTCCACGTACATCTACATCCCACATTTTTGCCAAAATTTACTCAACATTAATAACTGGAACAACTAACGAGGCAGTTTACAGTTTCAGGAAAATATCACAACACATCCAAATTAGTGTGTGCATTTCCAATCATGAAATCTCCTTGATTTTGTGATTATAATTGGTCATTATGGGGAAATATCGAATTCCAAAATTAGTAGTACTCAGCAAAATTGTACTAGATAATAAAATAATGAGCTATCCTAACTAGCACCATCAGTTTGGAAGAGCATAACGCATGAATATGAATAGTATTTGTATGTCTCGTACTTTTCTATGTTCCTAATTTGTCCAAAACCAAACCAACCTTTGTAAGAAACCCCATCATCAATGTCTATGGGGATCACTGGAGCATATGAAGGACCATTGGGACGAGTTGTCAGGTGAGATGATGACTTTGTTGAAGAATCTGTTGCCTTTTCCTGTGAAACATATGTCAATGTTACACGGGCTTTTGAATAATAAAAACACAGAATAATCTACATAAATAAAATTAATAAAACAATAATTGGTAAAAATCATTCATCACATTGAGGGGGTAAGATGGAAGACAACCAGAAGCTTTATATAAAATATACAAAACAGCCCCATCACCATCCCAAGACAAAGAAACAATAGAATACACTATTGCAGAGCATAAAGCAGTCATGACTCTTTTTATGACTATAATTCCACATACACACGTTAAATAAATGACCATTGACCCATGCCAAAGCCTGAAACTTTTCCAACAATCAAAACTCCAGGTACATGTTTTATGCAGGCATTCAAAAAATGGGAGCTCCAAAATACTTGTGGCTGAATGTGTGCAACAAAAGATGTGGATATATAAATTTATCTGCATGAGTACCACTAAACTTTTGGTCTTTCTAGGAATCATCATCGTAGCTCCAACCTAAGGGGTAATTCTCTTTTTGTTGAATGAAAGAAAGAGAGAGATACTCCCTTCACCGATAAGCCTGAACGCCTGCTATATTATTAGTAATGGCCTTGACAATTTTATCCTTGGTGGCAGAGAATAACATAGCAAGCCAAGGAGCTCGCAATTTGCATTAGACTGATAAGGTAGACCTACCAACAAACTTTTCTAACTACCAAGAATGGTATAAAAACGTCAACAAAGTGACTCAAGAGCTCTTTCTCTACCCACCCAAATCAGGTCTTAAGATAATCAGGCAGATTTCTTTTGGCTTTCGGAGGAATTATAAGTTAAGGAATTAATCCCTTCCTTGCATGCTCTTGAGTGACCGAATGGCTGAATCTGCTACACAGAACAAATCATGTGACTAGAAAATATACCGTGTTACTATGCTACCACATAGTTTCTGTTTAACTTGATGAAATATGTAACTTCGTCAATCTTTAATGTGATAGTTTGTTTATGTAAATATGCTGCTATGCATGAACACAAATGTAATGTTTGTTCCTGTGTTTCAGTTATGCTGGCCACAAAGTTTTTAGCCAGTACGTTTATATCTGCTGTATTCCAATGCCAGCATTGCTAGTTAATTAAATACAGCACAAAATTGTATTTGAAGGTTAGAGCATACCTTTCTATCCTTATTTTTCCTTGCCGAATGATCTTCTTTCCTTCTCTTCCCATTTTCCTTTTTCTGAAAATACAAATATAGCCAGTTAGACTACTTAATACACATGGCATACTAAATGTAGCATTTTTTTTATGCTTGCATGAATCTACTTTGGCCATCAATCATGTTAAAAAAAAGAGTTATAAATATATATATACCTTTTTAAAGCAAAAACAGCTTTAGAAAAGAAAAGAGAAGAATAAAAAAAAGGATAAGCCATCCTTCAAAAGAGGTTACAAAACAAACATGGGACAATGCCATGAAACAAATATCAACCATGAATGACAATTTCCTTAATAAACCTCTCACAGAGATCCCATGCTTCTCATCATTCACACATCAATCCAACATATAAAGATTCAAACTCTTTCCAGGTAATCCATCCCACAATTTTATTTGTCAAACCATGTTTCTATTTAGGGATGTCTGAAAGTTTTGTCCATTTTCCAAAAGCAGCACAAGGAAAGATATGATTTTCCAATCTTAAACTAAATTATTTAATTAATTACAGATCCATTTCAAAATATATGGACTTCTATATTTTCCAAAGTTTTTGAGAATTTTTTGACAATGCAATAAATGATAATTTGATAAATAGTTAAAAATTCAATAGTAGACGAACAAAATGGGATGGAGGGGGGTATATGTTTTTTAGTATCGAACTGGAAAAAAAAGAAGAAGAAGAAATTGCACAATGTGTAACATCATAGAAAATTACAATGAAAATGCAGTATGTTGAATATTCCATAACTATTATGTGATATTTACAGTTTCTACAGGTGCAAGTCACTAAAACCCTTGAGACCATATAAGTGATGCGGTTATCCTCTAACTGCTTCTTCTTTTTTTCTTTTTTTTTATTCTTTCATTCATTTGTTTTGTTGTATTCAAGAGCCCTCGAGAGTTAACCACTAACTTGACCCACCATCCTTGAAACAGACTCCACTTGGATTGCAACCTATTTGAAAAATGGAACCCGTTAACCGAAAACATGAGCCTAACCACACATCCCAGGTACACTCCCTTTCTGCTAGACCAATCTAGAGGGTGGCCGGCGGGGGGGGGCCGCCAAAAATCACCTCATATAGATATCTTCCAATTAAAATAGTTTTAACTCTTTAATCTCCCATAAATAAAGAGATCCTACCTCTGTAATACCCCTCCCACTCCAGTAAGGCAAGAGTGCATCTAAGTATATTGCATCATTTCTAGAATACCTCCAATAACATCAGGCACCAGATTCCCAAAGAGTTCTCTTCAAAAATCGTTTCTCTATTATTACTGACTCAACATTCATGTAAGTTTTTTGCAATGAGACCAAATTATTCATCATTGAATATTATGCAAACAAGATCCCAGAAAAAGGCACACACAATTTCAAATTAATTGTATGTGTCCTTCTTTTTGTGAGATATTTTGTTATCTTTCAACCTATTAAGCGGACCTAACCACAGCAAAAATAGCAAACTCGTTAAAACTCCATCTTCCCTAAACTAGAAAAGCTACCTCAGGTATCCTAGAGGTAGAGGCTAACATCAAAGGTCAATTTTACTCCCCAAAATACCCAAATGCACGCAATATTTTTTCTCCTGCCAACTTAAATCATTGTATTAAAGATATAAAATAAAATATAATAATAATAATGCACCTTCATGGGAAAAACAAGAAACCTCTCTTGCTGGTTTACCAGAACCTGTCACAACTTCACTCATTTTCTCTTCATCAATACAAAACTAATAATTTTCATTTTATTCAATTACACCTCAGCATTATAGGAAAACTAATCATTTCCCATTAGAGGTGAAACTAACTAGATGGGGTTTATCCAGGTCCAATTTGTTGACTGGAGTTTGCATGTAATAATTTGATATATTAAACTGGTAGTTTTTTAAGCCACCCATGCTAAATCCAAACCCTTAAATGTCAAGCTCCTCGCAAATTGATTGGTACAGGTAATATGCCTTTCTGAGCCGAGCCATTGACATTCATTGTCTTGATATTATTGCCAACATAACTGTTAGTCCAACAGAATTACTTTACCAATCAAAGACTATTATTATGTTTAAAGCAGGGATCTGGTTTAGCCAGCATCTCTAAATTAATATGGTGAGCAGGTGTTTTGACTCGAAAACAGGACATCAGCATTAGATTGTTGATATAATCAACCTTTAAAAGTCAAATCAGTTCTAAACATCTAACATTTAAGTTGGAAATAATCAACCATTCGAAACCACCATTGGCACTTACGGTCATCCACCTGCAACGCAGCGCCACATCTCGAACCGTTTTGTCCTTTAACTTCATCGCAATCTTAGCATACCGGACCAAGTTTGATTCTGATGCATACCTGCAAAAAAATAAAAAAATAAATTATAACACCACTCTCATTTAAACTAATAATTAGATTTAAAATAAATAATAAAACAAAATAAAAAGAAAAAGAAAGCTTACTTGGAGAGCAAATCGTCCAGAATGGACTGTTCATCGGGACTCCATTCGACGGAAATACCAGGATCGTGCCTCAAAGACGACAGCGTTTTGGAATTCACGGCGTCTCCGGTTGAAAGGTTGTTAGAATTACTAAGACTAGCCCCGTTGTTGGTCGAATTCACAGGAACGCCATTCGCCGTTGACGGAGGTTTCTGAGACGCCGTGGCTTCCTGATTATTGCTGTCGTTATTGTTATTATCATTATTATTATTATTTGCACTAACAGCCATCACCATTAACAACCAATCGAAGAAACAAACTGATAACACAAAAACCACTGCCTCTGCTTCTCTCTCTGTGTCTGCGTCTCTATCTCTATTTCTATCCCATTTATGCACACAGGGTAACACGCAGTCTCTCTACAAAGACAATTGGCTATGAATTAGCATGCAGGTGGTGGTAGACCAGAGGAATGGAATAGTGGTGCTGATTATTATTATTATTATTATTATTATTGGGGGATAATTTGGTTGTTAGAAAATGGAATCTCTCTGGATTTTGGGCATTCAACGCTCCGAGTAGAGCAGTTGCTGCTGCCTTTGCTTTCTTTTTTTCATTTTATAGCTTGGATAATGATGATGATGATAAGGATAAATAAAAATTTATTTTGAAGTGCCGTAATACTTTGTCTTTCTCATTTTAAAAATTATATTTTATTTTATTAATACTAAATTTAAATCTTGATAAAAAAAAAAAACTAAAATGAATTATTATTTTTTACCTTTTTCTTTTTTATTTTCCCCTCCCGCTTCTTTCTCTTCTCTCCAGGACATCTCCTAGACTTTCTTGGAAAAAAATATATGGTACGTGGCTTAGATTTTTCTTTAGAATAACTAGGAAAGAAAAATATTAAATTCATTATTTGTAGATTTAAAAACTAAATAAAATAAGATTTCTCTCCATATAAAATTAAAAAGAAAAATCTAGAATAAATGGGAAAAGTATTGTATATATGTCTTGAATTATGGATTGTAATAGTGAATTAATGATTTTTCTTTTAAAAAAATCATTAAAAAACTGTTTTTTTAAGTGATTCAATAATCTTTTTACTTGATTTATTTATCATTCTATAATTATTACTATCCAATAATCTATTAATAGGGTTTTAATTAAAAAACTAAAGGTCAAGGAAATTTTATTATAGTTTTTTATTCATTGAAATAGTATAATTATGATATAGTATTTGAACAAAAAAATCTTTTGAACTAGATTTTGGAGGTAAGGTGGTCATTTTCATTATGATATAATTGTTTTTTTTAAATTGTATAAGGTTGGATTGGTAATTTTGCTTTATTTTATACAGTAAAAATATTCATTTAACCCTATAATAAAATAATCTAATACCTACTATGAAGGGATATATTTGTATTTTCAATTTTTTTAGAATAATACAATTACTATGATGTCCTTAAAAACAAAACCAATTTAACCCTATAATAAAATAATCTAATACCAAAGGTTTTTTTGTCATTTTACATTGATTTTATTGTAATTTTCAATGGTGCTCGGGGGCATTGTTGTAAATTATATTTATTAAATATAATTTAAAAATTTGTTGGGACACGTGCGGCACACGCCACCATGTAGATAACCCCCGTGTTGTTCAGGCGGCTCATGAGAGTCGTCCGGCCACCAAAACAGTGTTTGAAAGGTCTCGACGACCTGAATTAAATGAGGTGGTGTGTGTTCCAAGATACATGGCGGTTTGGTGGCAAGCCTTTTTTTTCCCCGTATTCTTTCTCTCTCACCTAAATTTTCACGTCAACCCCTTAAAAATTCAAGAACAGCCCATTCATTTAGTGGCTTTTCAGATATGGTTCTTTTTTTATTATGATTTTTTTATCTTAAATAATTTATTGAATTTGATCCCTACTCTTTTTATTGTTATTTTTTGTTTGGTTTCAATTGATTTTGTTTTACGATTTCACCATCTTTTGCTTTTTTTTTTTCCTATCAGATTTAATCGTATTCTTTTTATTACCAATGTTTTAGGCTTGACAAGTTTTTATTTTAAATCATAAATGATATTATTTTACAATTTCAAACTCCTTTGTTTTTTTTATCAAATTTAATCCTTATCGTTTTTATTGTTATTTTTTTTATTTGACAAGTTTTTAAAATTGATATTTTTAAATTGGCTCATAATAAACATCTTAATTAGACTTGGATCCATGGCTTCACGAGTTGTGATTTTTTAAAATTTGACCAGGTTCAAGATATTTTTCTGGGTTTGCTTGGTTTTTACAAATGTTTTTCAATTTCATCCTCTATGATTTATTTTTTATATTTAGACTTTTGTCCTTATTCTTTTAATTGTTATTTGTTTTATTTGGCATCATTTTTGTAATGCATCCTCCTTGGGTTTTTTTTTTATTTTAAATTTTACCTTTATTATTTTTGTTGCTTTTATAGGTTTTTCTTTAAATATTTTTTACCGATCTCATCTTTCAAAATTAAATTGGTTAAGGATTAGACTTCGTAATTGAATTTGGCTCAAAGATTTCATAGATTGTGACTTTTAAATATTAGACCAGGTTTAAGAGACTCATCGGGTTTGCTTGGTTTTTTTTTTCTTTTTCTAAACTTATGTTTTTTTGTTTTTTTATCCTCCTTTTTTTGTTTTTTTTTTGTTTTTTGATTCTATTGGGTTAGCCCTCAATAATTTCTTTATATTTCACCCCTATCATTTTTTAATCTATAAATATTCTATCAAGTTACAAATATTTTTTAATTTTCACCCCCTATAATTTTTAATCTTTCAAATTTAATTCTCGTTCTTTTAATTGTAATTTATTTTATTTGGGATCATTTTTAATTTTTTTTTCAAATTTCATCCTCCTTAGGTTTTTTTTTGGTCAAATTTTATCCCTGTTATTTTTGTTGTTGTTTTTTTTCTTTTGCAAGTTTTTTTATTAATGTTTTTGTAACACCCTACTTTTTTAACTTTTAACACTTCATGTATGGTGTTTAAAATTATCATATTAAATGCTAGTACGT
>Ga0307515_10019289_pt1 | contig 12290 bp, 15 predicted proteins | sample 17_EM_MG_FD_194513 | JGI IMG/M metagenome (GOLD analysis project Ga0307515, IMG submission 194513) | Populus trichocarpa ectomycorrhiza microbial communities from riparian zone in the Pacific Northwest, United States - 17_EM | ecosystem: Host-associated > Plants > Roots > Unclassified | place...
CTCTCGTGTATTTTTCATCTCGTGGTTTAACCCGTCTTGCTCCCTCTTGTTTCCTTTCTCATCGTTTGGTCGCTCTGTGCGTCATACACTGTGTCGATATCTTCAAAAATGAAACTAAAGTCTCTCTATTTGCTTTGCATGAGCCATCGTGACCCACCAGAAATGCCGTTAGCTTATTCGATCTGTGCAGCCTCCATGATCAAGAGGGGCTTGTTTCTGGAGCGTGCCTTGGATGACCCGAATTGAGCGAACCAAGAGGGTCGATGTGAGGTCCCTTTGCATGCTCATTGATTTCCTGCAACCTTTGCTCTCATCGTTAGTCCGGCGCGGCCAGACTAAATACATGTTGCTCATAATTCACCCTCCTTGCACCAACGTGAGGAAGCTCTCGCTGCTCCACAACAAATTTCCGGTTGTACATATGGATTATTGTGCACTGAGTTTCCTCCCCCTCGTCCGAACGCAATGTCGCAAGTGATACGCCGTCCCATGGACTTCAGTATATGTGTTTATCACTGTTCATATAGCATTGGCTCGATACTCTTGAATATCTCCGTTCCAAGTGGCAGGTTGTTTGGCTTTGTTTGTCCCCTCGCTCCCAATCAAAAACCCGCCTCTCTCCAGCTTTTCTGAAACTCCAAGGTGAGACTTGGCCCCAGTTCGTTCCTCAAGTGCAAGTACTATGTTGCGCAACCCTCGTGCTCTTTGTCCGATCTGCTTTGAAACGGAGACTGATATGCATTCGCGCGCTTGGCGTCTCCTATTTCTATCTAGATGGTTCGTCTTGCACACTATTATCTGGCACACACGAGCGTCCATGCTAATCGACTACTTGATATCTCTTAATATTTTGACGAGCAGAAGGTCGAGATCGACACTTTCTCTGGTTACAAGATCTACCCTTCAAAGGGCCGTATTTACGTGCGCACTGACTCAAAAGTACAGCATCCATTACCTGTTCGAGCTATCCTCTGACACTTCCAACCACGGCATGTAGGTCTTCCGCTTCGCTACATCAAAAAACGAGTCTCTCTTTCTACAACGCAAGAACCCCCGCAAGATCGCATGGACCCAGGTGTACCGCCGGATGCACAAGAAGGGTATTACTGAGGAGGTTGCCAAGAAGCGCTCCCGCCGTACCGTCAAGCACCAACGAGGTATTGCCGGTTTGGACATGACCGCCATCCTCGCGAAGAGGAATCAGTCGGAACAAATGAGGGCTAAGGTCAGAGCGGACGCTGTTGCAAAGGCCAAGGAGGAGAAGAAGGCGAAGGAAGCAAAGAAGGAGAAGAGCAAAGTAGGTTTTTATTATAATATCTTTTTTCTTCGTGTTTCGTGTGGACTGGTTAACTGACTATTTATCGTTTCTTCTTATCTCCTCTCCACGTATGCTGGATGACTTCAGACTGCTCCCCGAACTTCCACGACCGCTCCGAAAATCTCGAAGCAGCAAGCGAAGGGTGCTGGCGGCGGCGCTCGTACGGGACGATACTAACGTGTCAATCCTCGTCGTTGCCAGGTGCTCATTCCCCTCAATTGTCCTTTCTATGCAAGCATGTAGTGTATATGCTGTCCCCCATGCGAAGGTTATGAAACCATACCTATGAGCCATCTTAATCTCGACTAATACCGATAAGGCTTCCTGAACCCTCGCCATTTGAGTACAGGAGTTCAGGGGTGTTCCGTACTCCTGGGTCACAGAGGTTGGAAATGAAAGTCACAAAACAACGCAGTGTCCATTCAGAAACTTCTAATGAGAGAACGAGACGGTGTAGCATTGTACATGACGCCTTTTGAACTGTCCAATGGGTGGGAAAACTCAGGCAAGATTAAAGCTTTCCTGGAGTGTGTGTCTCGGTAGCGTATTTCGCCTTGAGGAGAATCATTAGAAACAATTTGATAAGCGCTCTCAACACTCACCATCTCATTCTCTTTCTGCGAGAACCCGCACTTCTCATAGAACGCTACGAGCATACCCTCAGTTTGGCCCGCGAGCAAAAAGAAGATCATTCCACTCACGGATATTTTCGTTACTGCAGTTCAAGATGGTCTTGTAGCACCCCGCGTTCTCGCTAATGCTGGTAAGTGTCTGAATTACCCTCAAGCCCAACTTCTTCCCTTGCATATCCTTGCTAACGGCAATATCCTCGATATGCCCAACGCTGCCTAGTCCGCGAAGGAACTTCTTCTCGATGAAGACAGTGCCGCTGGCGACCACTCGGTCGGTCGCCTTGTCTATAATGGAGATAACGTAGTACGCCTGCGCTTCTGGTTTGGGGGCTAGCAAGGCTTTGAAGTGGGCCTTGTAGGCCTCGAAGCCCGGGTCTGAGACTTTCGAGAGCACCTTCAGGACCTCGAGGTGGCCGCGCTTGTAGTCGTCAATTGCAAGCGGCCGGACCTATCCCGCAAGCCCATTGTGTCAGTTTCCCATCCACCCACGCACGTTCACGTTGGTATGCGATCCATGGTGCTATTGCTATGTGGGGAGCGAGAAGAGAGCTGGCGGCGTACATGCAAGTCGCTGTGGAGGGCGCTTCGGACCTCGGCAGGAATGAGAGCGGGGTTGAAGAGCAGCTCGAGGTCGGAATCTTGCGTGTAGGGCATTGTGTATTATCGGAAGGTCGTATAAGCAGGTGTGAGGTTAGAGTCGAAATGGGGTGGGGTGGAGGTCCAAAAGGGTGGTGGTCGAGGGTGATATAAAGAACGGAGGAATTGGCGTTCACGGGGTATTCGGCTGCAATTCGAAGAGGCGATACATTCGGAGCGATACACTCAACGTCATATTGGACCTGTCTCCGTCTGGCCTTTGCAACTTCGGAATTTAAGAACCCCTTGTAAACGTAATCGCGAGCCGACGGGCGCAAGCCGGGCGAATTCTCTTTCGCAAATTTAGACATAAATGCCTTAGGTGTGAATTTATAATACAGTAAGCGCGAAGGTCCCAGCGACATTGTCGCTTGTCGTAACTTTCGGCAGGAAGATTGTATGAAAATGCAAGAGCTCAGTTCCCGCCTCGAATTACATTAGGTTGAGGGGCACCGGTGGTGGGCACACTAATAGGATTTAACGATCCTTCGTCGAGAATACTCCGTGGATTGTCCATTGGTTCGTCCCGCGTTATAGCTTCCATCACCCCACTACCAAACCGTTGCATTCTCATAGGACGTCCTAATTGTTGGTCTGTACCACTGCACAGGTTGCTCTCACGTCTTCATGCCTAGAACCAGCCGGGTTCAATTAATTCTTAGCTTACATGCAGACACAGACAGGGACGGTTCAGAATCTAGTATCATCGATGGACAATGACCCAATATATTCACTAAATATCGATTGGTGCTGGTTTTCCAATGGATGAATTTGTGCTTCTGAAGTTTGCACCTACCAGAAATCGGTATCTGCATCCCCATTCAGAGTAGGGCCTCGCATGAAATGTGAATGGCAGTAATCCTACCCTCACGCGTAGATACCTACCGCTCTCATTCATCTCCACTAAACAAATAGATTAAATTACCGGACTACAGCTATTATATATAGCGATGTTGTCGCAAATACTTTGTACAAAACAAGTGCATAGTACTTTCTCTTCTCTGTGGCACCAAGCAAGGCCGGTTCTCAAACGCAGCGGCAGCACGCGAAGGTGGGTGTGAGCGCAGTGGGTATAACCTACCTTTTAAAGGAGCGAATGATCTTAGACAAGATACGCAGGAAGAATACGGGGCCAATGAAGAACTATGCTAAGATGAGGACAACGATGAGGTCGCTGTAGGACATCGAAATTCAGGCACAGGAGTCGATGGCAGGCAAAGCAGGCACGGTAGGGAGTAGAGCACATAAGTAGCTGTCCAAATTTTCAGAAGATGATAAAGGGACTCACTCGCAAACCCGGGAGAGTCGTCTGTGTAAAGGGCTAGCAATGTGGCAGGGTATACCCAACTCAGAAGGGAAATCGAGTACACAATGCAAACCATTTTCAAGAACGGTTCATATTGACAATTGGAAAAGAGATATCCAGTCGCGCGTGAATGTTTACACTGTACTGCCGTCTGCCATGTTGGTAGGTGCCTGAGATCGACCTGAGTGAGTGACTTATGAGGGATCCAAGGATAGACACCTTACCGAGGGGCAACTTCTTTATCAGATCGCTCCATCTCGCGATGAGAACGCTTCTTGCATTGCTGGGCAAGGCGGACGGACTCCGAGCAGAGGTCTAGCTAATATACCTGGGTCAAGAGTTAAGCATCTGAGTCTTCAAGGTCGGAGCCACTCGATCAAGAGGTCAAAACCAAGTTGATACTTGAACTATAGTGACTGGGTCTGAAACGCATCGATGGGCCAATGCAATACAAGTGGAGTCAAATGAGTCCTCGGGGCCGACCACAACCATAATGGTTCAAGTCGGTTTCAAGGCGGAAGCACCAGAAGCCTTCGCTTCAAAATATCGCGCAAGCTGTGTATGGGAGAAATGAAGGACATCTGCGAGCGGGAGGGTACTAAGCTTCACGTGCCGGTACGGAATCGAACAGGGTAAGTAGCTGAATGAGACTCCAGCCTCCCAAAATTCCTGTGGGCAGAAGCGCTCAATGAAGCGACGTAAGTGCACAATAGGATAGCAACGAAGGCATTAGGTGGTCATTGAGGAAGCTTTATGATAGCAGATGGTACAAGGTGCGAACCGATGCGGGGTGTGCAAGATTATTCATGCACGGGGGCATGCAACCTGTTGCAAATTTTATGGGTTGGAGTTATAATAACTGCGGCTAATATAGCTGATATAGCTTCTGTGAGATGGATAGCTTATAGGCTGTGTCACGCGCTGCACAGGGACGAATGACATTCGCCTCATGTCCGAGCCGATCCCACGTTTCTCTTTCCTTCTCCTCCCGGACCTCGCAATAGTCCCCCCAAAGTGATCAAACAACATGGCCACTCAACCCCCCAAGACAGAGAACCTGTGAGCGATGGCTATACCGCGCGGAATCATGACAGTGGCTGACGATCAACCTAAGCCTCGTTCTAGACAGTGCGGCGATTCGCTTCATTTTTGGACCATCCCTCTGACTTCGGGCAACATGCAGATATCACACTCCAAGACACCCTACATCGGGACTATGTACTTAGGTTGTTTATAGACAATCGGGAGATAGGATTGCAGACGGAAGACAACCGAACCTGGACACCAGCCCAACGCCCGTATGTCCCTTATTTTCCCATTACGTACACTCACCGATGACTGTGCATATGTAGAGGTATTTCTCCGACATCCGAGATGCGCGCTGAGATCGAAATAAGGAGCGTTCATTCATTTTGGACCAAAATTCGACGGGCGAGTGAGGCGATCGACCTTCAAGCGCCTTTCAATGATTATAGGAGCACTACCAAGCACGTATTCACGGTACCGAGTCAGTCATGATCACCGATTGTCCGCTCGTATTTAATGGCGATGCGCAGAGGACATTATTTTCGATGGAAGGCACCACCAGTATCGTTGGTCTCTAGAATTACAATTCTCTGCGATCACTATTGTTCGTCTCTTTGCAGCTTCCCGTTCCGGCCAGCTAATAATCTTCCCGTAGAGGGAATCTCTGCGCTCTTGGCTCAATGAACTCGAAAAATATTTAAAAGATTACTCCCCACTGATGAGTGGATCGACCGAGAGGACTGTGGAGAACACTATTAAATATGGGGCTGTATTCGCAGAGGTCCGTTTTTTTTACGTAGAGACTAACAGAACCTTGACACCTTATAGTTGAATCCAATCACAAAGGCTATCTTTGGTGTCGCCAAGGTTACGTTTGAGGTTCGTGATCGCTACTGGCGTATCAAGCAGGAGATAACGCTTGATCATTCAGCTCTTGAAGGTACAAAACGAGTACGACCAGATACCATCGGGCCTTCTGGACCGATTGAAGCGCATTTTACCTTTCGCGAACATCGTCGCGGACAAAATAGTCGAGGACAAAATAGTCTGCGAAGAGACGGATCTCTTGGAGGAGATCATCCCGCGAATGTATGAGGTGATGCACAGGGTCGCGAAAGTTTCGTACGACTACGTCACACATGGTGGGTCATCACCTCGTGACTTTGGCAAGTACTAATAATTGCAGCGAGAACGGCGGGCGGGTCGGCCTATCAGGAGACGATCAAAGAGATAGACAGCGAGTTGACGGGGGTCGTCGAAGACTTCGACCGTGCGGTAAATGTTGAAGCGCTCCGCCGGACCAAGGAGACTGGTGGGCACTTATTCTCTCCATCTCTCGATAGATCATTCTCAACAGTTCCGTGTAGAGCAGCACCTTTTGCTTGGCCGTCTCAAAGATGTCAAGACCACTTATACCTGGGATCTCTGCTGTATGGAAGGCACCCGCAAATCCCTCCTCGAAAAAGTCATAGTTTGGGCGACCAACGGATTAGAGCGGACGGACCAGAGGAATGTATACTGGATCTATGGCTTACCTGGCATCGGCAAAACGTCGTTAGCACATTCGATCTGCGCGAGCCTTCACGACAAAGAGCAGCTCGCCGGAGCATTTTTCTGCCAGAGGGATGATCAGGAATTGAGAGAGCCCAGAAATATTCTTCCAACTCTCATCCGCAAACTCGCGATACTCTTCCCCCCTTTTCGAAGTATTGTCGCAGAATGTCTTCGTAACGACCCAAACGTAGCACCAGAATCAATGCGACCCGCTCTCTTCCTTGAATTCATCCGAAAACTTCCTCGCCTCCCGAAAAAGACTCTCGTCTTTGTCATTGACGCACTTGATGAGTGCGGAAGCCCTGAGAGCCGTCCACGCGTCCTTCAGGCCCTGACAGACGCGACCGCATGCGCTCCGTGGCTCAAGATTATCATCACCAGTAGACAAGAAGTCGATATCCAACGTTTCTTTGATAGTCCCACCCAATTGCCGCATTTGCGATGTGATTTGACTGCAGATGAAGAGACCACCTCCGACTTGCAAATCTTCGCCAAACACCGATTCGATAAGGTGGTCTCAACGCGGGGCCTCCAAACTCCTTGGCCAGAGCCATCGCTCTTCGATAAACTTATCTCCCGGGCAGATGGTCTGTTCATCTTCATCGAGACTCTTGCACGTGCCCTTGTGGATTGCGAAGATGCCACTGAGCTGTTAACGAGGACCTTGCACGACTCAGCCAGTCCTGGCTTGGCGTCTCTATACGGGCTTTACGCCAGTATCGTCAGTGCACGGAGAGTGCCTACCAGTGCCAAATTTCTGCGGGTGGTTGGTGTGCTTCTTATAACGGCGCCGTACCGTCCACTGTGCGAAAAGACGATTGCAGAGCTGGCGGGGGCGAAACCTGACCTGGTGAAAATGTGGGTAGACGATCTAGGCTCTATGTTCTATCGAGACGAAGGAGCCAGTGGAGGGGTTCGTGTCCGGCATTTGTCCATTTCGGACTTCTTTGTGAGCGATAACTGTCAGGGCGAATATCAGGTTAACCTCGGAGACGCAAATGTGAAACTGGGTATCGCTTGCCTCGAGAAGATGGTTGAACAGCTCCGTTTCAACATCTGCGGGCTCGATGATTCCCGGCTGGCGAATGCGGATGTGGAAGGACTCGCATCCCGAATCAAAGAAAATGTTTCCGATGCGTTGCAGTATAGTTCTCTTTATTGGTCAAACCATCTCTGCTTTACTTCCGACACTGGCGAGACGCGGGTGTGGGACATTTTGAGGAAATTCCTTGAAGGACCGTATGCACTATATTGGGTTGAAGTATTGAGCCTTATGGGAATGTTACGAATTGGCGTTCCAAGCATTCGAGTACTGATATCGAAATGGGTCAAGGTGAGAACAGCTCGGCTTGCTGTGATAGGGATTCGAAACCGATTCTAACTTACTCTAGGATACGGATGAGCAACTTTTAGAAAGAATTCAGGATATTTGTCGTTTCATGATTACCTTCCGCACTCCCATCTCTATGAGCACTCCGCACACCTATATTTCAACGGGGCCATTCCTGCCCTCAGAATCACCTTTATCAACGACCTTTAGCACATATTTCACTAAAGGCATCCAGATGCAAAGAGGAAAGTTGTTGTCGTGGCCAGAGCCGCCATTAGAGTGGATTGGACACAACGGTGGTGTGTATTGCATGAGTTATTCTCCCAATGGGTGCTACATTGTCACTGGATCGGGTGACAAGACGATTCGGATCTGGGATGCCGAGACTGGCGATGCAGTCGGAAAGCCTTTGGAGGGGCACACTGGCTATGTGTTCTCAGTTGCTTACTCTCCCGATGGGCGGCACATCACCTCTGGATCTGATGACAAGACAATTCGAATCTGGAATGCTGAGACTGGCTCTGCAGTCGGAAAGCCTTTGGAGGGGCACACTGGCTATGTGTCGTCAGTTGCTTACTCTCCCGATGGGCGGCACATCATCTCTGGATCTGAAGACAAGACAATTCGAATCTGGAATGCTGAGACTGGCTCTGCAGTCGGCAAGCCTTTGGAGGGGCACACTGGCTATGTGTTGTCAGTTGCTTACTCTCCCGATGGGCGGCACATCATATCTGGATCTGAAGACAAGATAATTCGAATCTGGAATGCTGAGACTGGCTCTGCAGTCGGCAAGCCTTTGGAGGGGCACACTGGCTATGTGTTCTCAGTTGCTTACTCTCCCGATGGGCGGCACATCACCTCTGGATCTGAAGACAAGACAATTCGAATCTGGAATGCTGAGACTGGCTCTGCAGTCGGAAAGCCTTTGGAGGGGCACACTGGCTATGTGTTCTCAGTTGCTTACTCTCCCGATGGGCGGCACATCACCTCTGGATCTGAAGACAAGACAATTAGAATCTGGAATGCTGAGACTGGCTCTGCAGTCGGCAAGCCTTTGGAGGGGCACACTGGCAGGGTCCGGTCAGTTGCTTACTCTCCCGATGGGCGGCACATCATCTCTGGATCTGAAGACAAGACAATTCGAATCTGGAATGCTGAGACTGGCTCTGCAGTCGGCAAGCCTTTGGAGGGGCACACTGGCTATGTGTTGTCAGTTGCTTACTCTCCCGATGGGCGGCACATCATATCTGGATCTGAAGACAAGATAATTCGAATCTGGAATGCTGAGACTGGCTCTGCAGTCGGCAAGCCTTTGGAGGGGCACACTGGCTATGTGTTCTCAGTTGCTTACTCTCCCGATGGGCGGCACATCACCTCTGGATCTGAAGACAAGACAATTCGAATCTGGAATGCTGAGACTGGCTCTGCAGTCGGAAAGCCTTTGGAGGGGCACACTGGCTATGTGTTCTCAGTTGCTTACTCTCCCGATGGGCGGCACATCATCTCTGGATCTGAAGACAAGACAATTCGAATCTGGAATGCTGAGACTGGCTCTGCAGTCGGCAAGCCTTTGGAGGGGCACACTGGCTATGTGTTGTCAGTTGCTTACTCTCCCGATGGGCGGCACATCACCTCTGGATCATCTGACAAGACAATTCGAATCTGGAATGCTGAGACTGGCTCTGCAGTCGGCAAGCCTTTGGAGGGGCACACTAGCTATGTGTGGTCAGTTGCTTACTCTCCCGATGGGCGGCACATCATTTCTGGATCATCTGACAAGACAATTCGAATCTGGAATGCTGAGACTGGCTTTGTAGTTGGAAAGCCTCTGGAGGGGCACACTCGCCCTGTGGTGTCCGTTGCATACTCTCCCGATGCGCAGCATGTCATTTCTGGGTCCGCTGACGGGGCTATTCACTTATGGGACTCAATTCCACATATTCCTTCCCGGTTCACCTCGTACATCGAGGCTGAACGGCCAGACCAAGAGGGTTGGGTCAGAGACCCGGACGGCGGCTTACTCTATTGGGTACCCCATGACTACCGTGCAGGCCTACATTCACCTGCTCTCCTCACAATCCCTCTCATATCCCCTGTTCGGTCAGTTTCTCTTCATTTTGACGAGTTTGCATTTGGAAAGTCTTGGACCCACATTTCTAACACTGCACGGCCCTAGCCTTTCTTTATTCTTGACTCTGTGCTTGTTGTTTGATATACTGGTCGCTCGTGCTCGTGCTAGGTTGCAGTTTCCTCTTCGTATTCTCACATTGTCACGTATTGCCAGATAGCAGCTAGGGCCTCCTCCATTTATAATGACATACACGTATGATTTCCGATATGATACTTTCTCCTTGTTAAGAGTATACGGTATGGCATATGATGGACCCGAGGCCAGGACAGGAGGACATGGACGACTTTGCAGACTAACTGTGTGGACCTGTTGTTGAAGACCTGCACCCTAGCGCACAAAAAGGTGATGGTGAACCGTGATATATACATGGGCAAACATCTCGCGCTCTATATACAGAACAGGGACCAAACAACAAACCAACACAGAGACGTGACGTGATATTGAATTACGCTCACTCAACACCTGTAACTTGCCACAACCTCACTCTTGAGGAAGCGTATGGTGGAGTCGACTACTCAAAAAAGTACTCCGATTTCCCGTCACCACTCCCCAGTTCAAGATGGGAGGCAATTAAACCGACAGACAGGACAGAAAGGATTAAAAACAAGTTGACGGTCGAGAAATAGTTTGACTCTTTCTTGCTCTTCAGATGCATAGTCGACACCCTCACGAAGGTTGTTTTGCTGTTCACTCCTAATTGTCGGTGGGGTACCACAGCACAGGTGGCTCTCGAATCGAATCATGGCCGGGCGGGTTCAATCAATTCTTGGCCTACAGACACAGACAGGAGAGGTACGGAACCTGGTATCATCGAGGGACAATCGCTCAATATTTTGCTGCTGAATTGGTGCTTCTGAGGTTTGCACCAACCAACCAAAAATCGGTATTCGCATCCCCATTCAGAGTGGGGCTTACATGGAAGTAGCAATCACGCCCTCACGCGTAGACACCACCTATCGCTTTCGTTCATCTCCACCAAACAAATAGATTAAATTACCGGACGAGCGATGCTGTCACAAATACTTTATACAAAACAGGTGAGGTGCTTAGCATTTACTCGTCTTTGCAAGACCCTCAAACGCAGCAACAGCACATAAAGGTGGGTGTAAGCGCAGTGGGTACCACCTACTTTTTGAAGGAGCGGATTATCTTAGCTGAGATGTGCAGGAAGAATATGGAGCCAATGAAGGACAACGCCAAGATGAGGACAACGAAGGGGTCGCTGTGGGAAATCGAAATCCAGTCACAGGGTCGATGGCGAACATAGTAGGACAGCAGAGAGTAGAGTACGTGAGCAACGGTCCATATTCAGAAGATGAGGAGGGACTCACACTCGCAAGCCGGGAGAGTCGTCTGTGTAAAGCTTGAGCATTGTGTTTGACGAGCCGCCAGCACCGGCAGCACGCGACGAGTTTGGCTTCTGTACGGTGTTACCAGTTGCTCTCCGTCTAGAAAGGGCAAGCAAGTAAGCGCCAGCGAGAGAAGAAATGACCAGCAAGCATTTCGCTGGCGCGACGCCGCGACGTGGAACGCAAAAATAGACGCACCGGACTTGAGTACCGGGTGGCTTGGCTACAGCAGACGCAGACGCAGACTTGCCATTCATGGCTGGAGATGAGGGGCGGCTGGAGTCCGACTGGAGTTCCGTGAAAGGCGTTGTCGATGTCGAAACAGGGCGAAATTGGAAGAGCACAGGTATAGAAACACGAAATTGGTAAGTAAAGTATATAACCCAGGGAATAATCGAGGGTGTGCTGACCATTTTCGAAATTCTGTTGGCGTTTGGGTCCAAGGTCTAAGAGGAGGAATGTCCACAAAGGCCGACATCTTGCTGCTGCCTGCCGCTTCGAAACCATCGTATTATATCGCCAAAGAATTCGGGAATATTTACGATAATGTCGCTTATACACGCACTCGTTGCCCATGGGAACACAATCCTCGTCGAGTCGTCTGTTGGCAAGCGGAACTTCTCCCAAGGTCCGCTGCTTCGCCTCGGAGGTCCCAACCAAGTTGATAACAACCTTCACCTCTCCATATACAGCCGTGCAAACTATTCTCTCGAAGATTCCACCTAATAACTCCAAACTGACCTGTGCGTGTGCTGCCGCAATGACGCACCCCGGCTGGGACTGATCTGTGTCCTACTCCAGACGTGTGGGAGCAGTACCTGTTCCACTATGTATCCGAGGGTGGGTTCACATACCTGGTTATGGCAGAAGATGCCGCGGGAAGGTAAGCCATCCTGCCATGATCCCCATATGCAATGGTCCTTGGGAATACAGACATACTGCGCCTAAAGCTCCTGATGCGCAACCGTGCATGGGCCTTGCAAGGAGGGTTCATTGCGTCATTGCGTA
>Ga0307515_10019290_pt1 | contig 12290 bp, 13 predicted proteins | sample 17_EM_MG_FD_194513 | JGI IMG/M metagenome (GOLD analysis project Ga0307515, IMG submission 194513) | Populus trichocarpa ectomycorrhiza microbial communities from riparian zone in the Pacific Northwest, United States - 17_EM | ecosystem: Host-associated > Plants > Roots > Unclassified | place...
CAAAACCTTGAGGATTTGATGAAGGAGTTCAAACCACTGATGAGTAAAACGATGGAGAGGACTTTGGAAAAAGGGATTCGACTTGGCGCTGTATTCGCTGAGGTCAGCTAGCTCCGCTCGTGCGGAAACCAGCCGGACGTTGACACCTCTTAGTTCGATCCGATCGCAAAGGCTGTCCTCGGTGTTGCCAAAGTCACATTTGAGGTTCGTGCTCTCTACTGGTGTTATCAAAAGCAGAGGCTAATGCTTGATCGGCCAGCTCTTGAAGGAACAAAACAAATACGATCAGATGCCATTGAGCCTGTTGGATCAGTTGAAACACGTCTCGCATTTGGCGGAGAAGGTCGCGGACGAAATTGTCAGCGAAGAGACAGAAATCTTGGTTGAGGTTATGCCGCGAATATTCAAAGTAATGCAAGAGATCGCCAAATTTCTATGCGAGTACGTCAAGCGTGGGCGATTCAGTAGGCTATCTCTTTTCTGGATATATTCCGCCGATGCTAATGGTCGCAGAGCGAGCAGGAGGCGCGCTGATTTATTCGAAGGACAATGACACGATGGAAAAATTGGGTGAAGACTTAGCAACTGCCATTAAAGACTTTCTGAGTGCAGTCAGTGTCGAGACTCTGCGCATAGTAAAAAAGGGTGGTAAGCACTTATTGTCTCAATATAGCGCGAGTCCATTCTCAGCGGTTTCACGTAGAGCCTCATGTAGAGCTTGTAGGGCAAGAGCTTCTACTTAGGCACCTTAAACCTATCGAGACCGGTCATCACCAGGACCTTCGCTGTATGGATGGCACCCGTAAATCTCGCCTCAAGGAAATCATAGATTGGGTGGCCAATGAACCGGAAAAGAAAGGTCTTCTTCAGAGCAATACATACTGGATCTACGGCTTACCTGGAATCGGTAAAACGTCATTAGCTCATTCGATCTGTGCGAGCCTCTACGATCAAGGGCAGCTTGCCGGGGCCTTTTTCTGCCGGAGGGATGATCCGGATCTGAGCGCGCCCAGAAATATCCTCCCGACTCTCATTTACAAACTCGCCAGAATCTTTCCCCCCTTTCGAAGGATTGTGGCAAATTATCTTCGTAACGACCCAAACCTGACACCAGATTCGATGAAGGACTCATTCTTCCTTGACTTGCTCGATACCCTTCCTAAACGCCCAAACGATTCCCTCGTCTTTGTCATTGACGCATTCGACGAATGCGGCGACGGTCGTAGTCGCACACGGCTCTTGAAGCTTCTCACGGGCGCCGCTACACATGCTTCGTGGCTGAAAATTATCATCACCAGCAGACCTGAAACCGATATCCAACAGTTCTTTACCCAGTCGTCGTACTTGGGATATGATTTGGCTACAGATCAAGAAGCCAGTGGTGATCTGCGAACCTTCGCTCGAAGTGTGTTTGGTCTGGTCGGCCGAAAAAGGCACCTCTCCGAGCCTTGGCCAGAAGAATCGCGCTTAGATAAAATAATATCACGGGCGAATGGTCTCTTCATCTTCATCAAGACCCTTGTTCTCGCCCTTGAGAATTTTGCGGACCCCACAGAATTTTTGAAGGAAGCCTCCGAGAATTCAGCTGGTCCTGGGTTGGAGGCTCTATACGCACTTTACTCAAGTATCCTAGAGTCACGAATAAAGGATAGTAAAGCCGAGTTCCGGGGGATGATTGGAGTCCTTCTGACATCGGCTCCATACCGCGCCCTATGCGAGGAGACAATTGCGGAGCTGGCGGGGGTAAAACCAAGCCTCGTTGCAACGTGGGTGGATGACCTCAGCTCTTTGCTATATCGAGACGAAGGGGCCAATAGAGGGATTCGTGTCCGCCATTTATCAATCTCAGAATTCCTTGGCAGCGACCACTGTCCCCACGACTGCCGAACCAATCTTCAGGATGCAAATGTGCAGTTGGGAATTACTTGCCTCAAGACGGTGGTTTGCCAACTCCGTTTCAATATCTGCGGGCTCGAGGATTCCCGACTCGCTAATGCGGACATCAAAGATCTCCCATCTCGAATCATTGAGAACATTCCCGACTACTTGCAATATAGTTCTCTTTATTGGTCAAATCATCTCTGTTTTGCTCCCAACAATAATGATCCGATAGTGTGGGAATACTTGGAGAAATTCTTTGAAGGACCGTACCCGTTATTTTGGATTGAAGTATTGAGCATTTTGGGAAGAGTCTCGATGGGTGCTCTGAGCATTCAAAGCGTGATATCCTGGGCCAAGGTGAGTTCAGCTTCAGCTTGTATTTTGGGTAATTCTGATTGGTAGTAGAATGAAAATCCTACCCTTCGTGAGAGAATTCAAGACGTTTGCCGTTTCATCATCGCCTTTCGCACCCCCATCTCTATCAGCGCTCCGCATACATATATTTCAGCCCCACCCTTCTTGCCCTTACACTCGACTTTATCAAAGACCTTCAGCACGAGGTTTACCAAGGCTATCAAGATGGTGGGAGGGAGATTGTCGTCATGGCCAGCACCGCCATTGTCATGGACTGGTCATACTGGTGCTATTACTTGCATGAGCTATTCTCCCAATGGGCGACAGATCATCTCCGGATCCAGCGACATGACGATTCGGATCTGGGATGCTGAGACTGGTACTATAAGTGGTGAGCCCCTTAAGGGGCACACCGACAAGGTGGAGTCCATTGCCTACTCCCCGGATGGCCAACACATTGTCTCTGGATCGTCAGACAAGACAATTCGGGTCTGGGATGCTGAGACTGGTGCCGTAGTAGGCGCACCTCTAGAGGGTCATAGTTGGGGTGTGTTATCCGTCGCCTACTCTCCCGATGGGCGGTACATCATCTCTGGATCTGGTGATAAGACGATTCGAATTTGGGATGCCGAGATTGGCGCTGCAGTTGGCAAACCTCTGGAGGGGCATAGCGAGGGCGTGTGGTCCGTCGCCTACGCTCCTGATGGGCGGCACATCATCTCTGGATCTGATGACAACACAATTAGAATCTGGGATGCCAAGACTGGTGCTGCAGTCGGAAAACCTCTGGAGGGGCATAGCTTGCGCGTGTGCTCTGTTGCCTACTCTCCCGATGGGCAGCACATCATCTCTGGATCTGATGACAACACGATCCGAATCTGGGATGCCAGGGCTGGTGCTGCAGTTGGCAAACCTCTGGAGGGGCATAGCTTGGGTGTGGAGTCCGTCGCCTACTCACCCAATGGGCGGCACATCATCTCCGGATCTGATGACAAGACGATTCGAATCTGGGATGCCAAGACTGGTGCTGCAGTTAGAAAACCTCTGAAGGAGCATAGCTGGGGCGTGTTGTCCGTCGCATACTCTCCCGACGGACGGCATATTGTCTCTGGATCGGTTGACAAGACGATTCGAATGTGGAATGCCGAGACCGGTGCCGTAGTAGGTACACCTCCAGAGGGGCATAGCTCGAGTGTGTTGTCCGTCGCCTACTCTCCCGATGGGCGGCACCTCACCTCTGGATCTGGTGACAAGACGATTCGAATCTGGGATACCGAGACCGGTGCTGCGGTTGGAAAACCTCTGGAGGGGCATGGCGAGAGTGTGTGGTCCGTTGCCTACTCTCCCGATGGGAGGTACATCATCTCTGGATCTGGTGACAAGACGATTCGAATCTGGGATGCCAAGACTGGTGCTGCAGTTGGCAAACCTCTGGAGGAGCATAGCTCGGTTGTGTCGTCCGTCGCCTACTCTCTCGACGGGCGGCACATCATCTCTGGATCTGTTGACAAGACGATTCGAATTTGGGATGCTGAGACTGGTACCGTAGTAGGCACACCTCTAGAGGGGCATAGCTCGAGTGTGTCGTCCGTTGCCTGCTCTCCAGATAGGCGGCACATTATCTCTGGATCTGGTGACAACACAATTCGAATTTGGGATACCGAGACTGGTATGTCAGTTGGCAAACCCCTGGAGGAGCATAGCTGGACTGTGTCGTCTGTTGCCTGCTCTCCCGATGGGTGGCACATCATCTCTGGATCTCGTGACAAGACGATTCGAATCTGGGATGCCAAGACTGGTGCCCCAGTTGGCAAACCTATGGAGGGGCATAGCTGGGGCGTGTCGTCTGTTGCCTGCTCTCCCGATGGACGGCACATTATCTCTGGATCTGGTGATAGCACAATTCGAATCTGGGATACCAAGACTGGTGCTGCAGTTGGTAAACCTCTGGAGGGGCATAGTGAGGGCGTGTCGTCCGTCGCCTACTCTCCCGATGGGCGGCACATCATCTCCGGGTCTCGTGACAAGACGATTCGCATTTGGGAGGCAGAGATTAAAGTCAGAGTTGGTAGACCTCTAAAGGGAGAAATTGCGAGTGTGGCGTCCATTACTTCCTCTCCAAATGCGCAGCACATTGTTTCTGGATCTACTGGCAACACCAGCGGTGTGTCGGAGCCAGTTTCACATCAACTATCTTCATCTTGTAATCCGTTCCATGCTCAATTTTTTTCACAACCTGACTCACAGGGTTGGGTCAGAGACTCAGACGGCGGCTTACTCTATTGGGTACCCCCAGATTGTCGTAGAGGCCTCCATTCACCCGCCCTCATTACAATCCCCCTTACATCTGACATTCGATCAGTTTCTCTTGATTTTGAAGACTTTGCCTTTGGACCCGCTTGGCCCCAAATTTTCAACAGTGAACAGCGTTAACCATTCTTTCCTCGTAACCTCTTGTATATACTTTGGTGTATGAAATGCTCTGTGGTCATTGAAACTCGATCCCGTCCTTCTTAAGCTCCTCATTTTGTCACGTCATTCATTACAGCAAAGCAGATAATATTTACTAGCATACACAACCAACCAGCGAGACGTACGCGGCAGGCACGGAAGACTGAGAATAGTCCAAGAGGGGAGTTGAGACTTCAGAGACCCGATAGATGCAATGGGGGAGACGGAGACGAGTCGAGTCAAGAAAGATAAAATAAAATAAAAATGAACTAGTATTCGAAAGCAGATGTGAAACCCGAAATCGTGAAATTCTTTGAATAGTCGAACTCGTGAAATCGGCAGTACGGTTAAGCCACCTCTTTGAAGATGCCTGACACGAGACTCGTGGTGGTGTGTCATGACAGGATGTTGGAAGATTGCTCTTATCGTCTGACGCTATCAAATTTATATTTGGAGGTAAATTCTTGGAAATCTCGGAGGAAAACATAGGTGCTAGTCGCAAAGGAGGTACAAACTAGCTGACTAAGATCCGGGATCGGAGCACGAGGATGGCGTGGTGGTATTTGGGTTTGCAATACCCTGACAAGTAGCATATATGGAAGCAAGCTGTTGAGCCTGTGAGAAAAGGAACGATCGAAGAGACCTCACCTCTTATCCTAGCTGACGCAAAGGAAAAATGCTACCAACGCTGGGCCTATGATTTCAGGAAAATCATTGGACTTTGAGAAACTCGGGCCCCTTGCCATGTATGCCCGTGTAGACTTTCTGGAGACCTATTATGTCATGGGCTGGTTTCCTGTCAATACAGTACATACATTCAGAATCACTACTTTTGCGAACCTCGACTTAGGATCGACTTCGGGGCAGGACAGGACGGTCATAACATGGTCACAAATCTACCGAGCGCGCACCAAGGTCGATTCGGTGAAAGCCTTGAGGCGTGTTTCGAACAGGGAGCAGGGAGCCGCCGCAGATTTTGTAAATGACAAGGCCTGAACGGCAACAAAGAGAGTATATGCATATCCTGCTAGGGTCATACTCAAGAACTGACGAATCTTCCAGCGAATTTTCCTGTGGCTAACAACCTCGAACGTTTTCATTGACTTAGCGACGCGGTGACGCGAATCTCCTTCGAACCTGCATCTTCTTCAGACAGGATCGGAAATATAGAGATATTCATTGCCAGTCCAGGTTACGTCTCCAAACTATTCAACGACAACGCGGCTTGAGCATGGCCCTATTATTTATTTATAAAACAAATCTACCGTGCTAAGATGTATATCTATGTTACACGTACCATTGGATGCGTGTATTTGGGTTCGTTTTGCTTGGGGTGCGAAGGGGGGGGTTGATCTACAACTACTCGAGGAAGGGCGAATAACGCTATCAACGTTTGCTTACATCCGTAAACTCCACACTTTTTCATCGAAAGCGTGTCCGAGTCTTCTTATGTTGTTGACGAAATTGAGTATCTGGCGGATGGTTGCTGGGGCGGATAGGATGTGTCGAGCCTTAGAGGCCTTGAGTTTGACTGCTATGACGAGTTTGTGTCTGTGCGTTGCGTATCTGTTGCAGTGGGATCAAAGGATCAGAGGAACCTCTCAGGGATAGGCGTCCCATCCGGCCTGGAAGAGTGGTTTTTGCCCAGGGGAATGTTTACGTCTGTGTAGAGTTTGATATATGTGACTGGTCGTTTGCACCGAAATCTGCTTGATATGCACCTCATGACTTCTCCTGGGTTGTCCTATGTCCACTTTACCATGAACTCCATGACCCCAGCGGTCTTGGTGAGATTGGTGCGTTTATTGCGGGGTGGCAGTGCTGACTATGGTTGTAAATTTTTTTGGGGGGGTTGGGGGGGTTGGCGGTGTTGGGGCTGGGGGCGCTGGAGACGGGGTGAGGGAGCCGGCGAGTTCAAGGTTGGTGGAGTGGGGTTGGTTGGGGTTGGAGGTGCCGGGGTTTGAGCTTCCGGTACGATCGTTTCCAGAAGAGCGTTTGAAGAGGTTATTGTTGGGGTCGGAATTTTAGGATTGTACAAACTGAAACCGGAACCAGTCGGAAAACGAACTAGGTGAAACGTAACACACCTTGCTGAACATCTCTCGCGTCTACATGTCGTTCACCCCTTCGCTAGAGTTATTCACCAAGAAAGTCGACCACCAAGCCACGCTAACGGCGATGTCCTTGTCGTGAATCCTCTTCTCATCTTTGGTCAGGGCGGGAAGGACCGATTCCTGAATATCAACTTAACATGGAGTGACCACTATTCGCCATTCTGATTACTTACTCTGGAGTGGAATTCGACCGTTGCAACAATCCCCGTCGCCACAGTTTTCAGCTGCACCTCGCGGATGGCACTACACCAAAAGTGATTTCAATTTCTTCCTTGTTAGGGTACTCTCGTCCTTGAAGAGTTTGTTTGTTCAGACCCCCTGCTGTGGTACCTGCGGGCAACTGAGTAACCATCATGGTCGCATTCTCTCGATCCCTGGTGCACGACGAGCGTGAAAACTGCTAGAAATCGGGCCCTCTCACCGCTTGAGGGGATCAACGGGTTGAGCTTGTGCCTCAATACCCCAGGAGTAAGAGTGGTCGCTGGGACAGGCGGCGGATATGCAGGACCCTCAACAGTCTTGGGCTTCATAGGCGATGAATCCTTCACTCCAACTTCCTCTTCCTCTCTCTCGCGCTTGACGCCTCCGCTTCCCGCGGCAGAAGCGAGAGCATCCACTTCCATTGCCCCCTGAGTATGGGCTCGAACAGCGGTCTCACCGGCTTGCTGGTTACCACGTTAATAACTTGCTGTAGCCCAAGCCTTCCTCCGCCTTTCCTCTTCAATTCGCCTCTGCACGGCAACAACGGCGAGGCACTTCTGCACATCGTAAGTTCTCCCGAAGAGGTGTTCCCTTTGCTGCACAACTGGCAAGCCAGGAAGATGATAAGGAGTTGGGAGGTGATAGAGCTGACATGAGAGGATCGACGTAGGTCAGCCATGCGAGGTAGGACTTGCTATAGAACTGGGTTGCATCCGCCACATTTCGAGATCGGGTAGGGCGATGGCGGGAATGTAAGGTACTAGGCACCTTGTTTCAACGTCACATCCCCCATTTCCATTGATTAGGGTGCTCACGAAGTCGGCCCAGAGGCCTTCAAGTCGCATACGAGGATCGCCTCCTGGGTGCTTGCGAGTTGCAATGATTGCTTCTTGAGGAACATGAAGCACATCGGAAACTCCATCCTCGCCTGCACCACATGTTAGACATTACATTGCGCGACGGCAAACGACACCAACCAAAAGTCATTTCCCCCCTTTCTCACCAAAGCACTGCCGACGACGCCAGGCGGTACGAGCCATGACCACCAGCTCAGAGTACCACCAGCCCAAAGTCATCCCAACTCAATTGAAGGACGTTCATAGCCATTGCATGCTCATATGCCCCTGAGAACAGATTCAGCAGAGATTGAGAAGGACTTCATTCGGCTCACTCACCAGGCAAGGTTCTAAGATCCTTAATCTCCCCTCTCTCGTGCGTTTCCAACAGACGAAGATATGCGGACCACAAGATACCGCTACCAGGCATGCTCTTAGTCGCTCTGCGCACAAGATCAATCAAGTTGGGCGGCGTCTCCTTTCCCCCAATCTATCAGGCTCTTCAGTTCGAGGTTCCATGGTCAACGCATTCGCCCACCTGGAAACCTAGGCTGTCCTCCCAAATCCACGTAAGGCAGCTTCAGCAATTTCCAACCGTGTTCATCTTCTGTTCACTCGCAGCGCATTCGATAGCACGCTCGTACAGCACAGGCATGGGCCCGGACTGTACCTTCTTGCCCTTCTTCTCCCACATAATATTTGCCCTCCAATCCTAGATGGAACCACTCTGAACTTTTGAGTTCAAGCTGCTCGCGAGTATTCCTTTGATCTTTCTCGAACCGTCGTTGCTTGGACCAACTTCCTCTCATGCTGTAGTGGGCGGTCACGAAGGTCGAATAAGGATCGCTGGTCGCGGTGTAGCCCATTGTAATATCAGGAACCGTGTCTACTGCAGGATATACTGGAGACGTACCGATATGGTAAGCTCCAGGAACATCGCGTCCACTGTTGCAACAGCTTTGGCTCTTGCCTCGGCATTTGGTGAACCCTCGAACTTTCCCACTCCCCACTCTTGCCGTAAGTTCCATATTTCGTGGCTCTGTATTGTGGGAGCGATTAAAAACATCAAAACACGGGATTGTACGCGCACAAACCTCGGAGATGTAGCACCAACCCGAAGCAATTTTCGAATACTTTCACGCATACGCTCGTCTCCCCATATCTCCCTCACTTCTCCTGAGATACCTTCTCGTGAGTTCAGGTCGACGAGTGTCTCAATTTGCAGGGAATTGCTTATGTTGTTCATGTCAATTCGGATAATACACGCTGGACGACTACGTGCACTCACAGAGGTGATCGTTCTGTGCTTGTGCAAATAGCTCCAATAACGTTCCTGCGCTGTCTCTAGTGTTCACGTCCACGTCGAGGGTTTCAACTTTCCGCCACAGTGGTGGTGTATATGAGTCGGATTGTTAGGGGAACTCTGATACACACCTAGTATAGGTATGACTTGCCGTCGGTTGCTGGTACTGCGTTTACCATCTGAATGAGTCGAGACCACCCGTCTGCAGCCATTTCTCTACTATGTCCCATCCGTAACGCAAGCTTATTATACACCGCGTGGTGCTTAAGATTGAAGGGTTCGTTCGCGACCGACTCCAATATATGCTTTCAATAATTCGTCCTCCCGGCCTCGATGTCAGGTTCAAGGCGCAACATAAACAACAACAACCACACGTCTCCTGGAATTAAAGTTGTACCTGCGAGAAAATAGGATAGGAGTAAGAGTAGTATTATCTGTCACCGAAAGACGGCCTTCGCTGGACATTACGAGGACCTCTTTCCCAAAAAAGTTGTACAAAAAAATTGGGAGATACCAAAGAGAGTTGTATTAGTAGGTGTAGAGCAGCGAGGGCGTAGCTAGAAAGTAGTAGGCGTCCTCGCTTCCTTTGGTTCTGGAACCAACGGCGATTTGGAACCGACAATTAGGGGCGCCCGATGGTATAACTGTTGACTGCCAACTTTTGGTGTTTACGTTAAGACAAGGTAGTCAGAAAATTCACTTCGTATTGTTAGAAAATGTGGTACTTTATCGTCCGTAAAGAGGCGCCAGGCCATGCAGTGGATATCTCCAGTGCAAAGTAATAGGGGCAGAGCGGCGAACGAACGTACTCCTGGCAGGTCACGTTGTGATGGTGTCATAAGTGTGCTTCTATCTGCCTTCGCTGGTGATTGAACACTTGTGGGTTTCAAAATAGTCACATTGCCGAGTATGTTACAACGCGTATATTGCATTTCAGTCAACGAAATAGTGTGGAATCGAGGATGAGCAGTGCTGGCGGCATATAGTATGTATACATGAACGCTGCTTTCGTCGACGAGCTACTGGCCTGGGACTTGCCGAGGGAGCATGCGGAACCATATGACTAGTTGAAATTGCCGATATGAGGCTGTCTATCTCGCTATTTCCCCACTGATCATTCCATCGTCCAGACGGAGGGTTGAGACATCTCGCGAATGGAACGCCTTTGGGTCGACCACAGGGAACGGAAGTAAGAGGCAAAAACGAGGTCACCAATACAAGGATCAATTCAGAGTGCCTTCCAAGGTGTTCGAAGGTCCTTGCGACTACGTACTGCTAAACCAAGACCTATGGCACAATCAATATGAGAGACGATGGTTATTTCTGCTCACACACCTAACCCTAGCCTCGTTCCTGGTCTGTGGTGAGTAGAGGAGCCGACCTGCTCGAATTATCTGAAGGTGATCCCTGGCTTCTCGGGTGGATTCCCACAACCGGTATCGCGAACAACACTCTCGATTGCAGCGTGTCCTTCAGCGTGGAGGTCACCCAGTTCGTGGAATATGGGTGCTGTCACTGTGACAGATCCGCGCGGAGTATACTTGAGAGCATTTACAGTGAGGTTGGAGACGCAGGTTTTGACCTTCCCTTGCATCTCCTCCAGGATCCATGTTGAACCCCAACTCGCAGCGGGCCGCCTCCAGCCTAGGCGGGCATTAGCAAGGCTCAGCGCGTTCGTATCATTTGTACGCACCGAGAAACCTAAATCGCCTCATAAAGGGCGCTGTGAAAATCGAATGGTTCGTGGAATGCCACTGCCTTGCCAGCTTCTAATCTCGTCAAATCCTACAAACAAGATTAGGTGCTGGCCGTGTGATTGAGGCAGACCACATACGAGGAGATCATCAATGATGAGGAGGAGTGCCTAGGCTCATATTAACGAGGAGAAATTGGAGGAAACTAAGAAACCTTACTTTGGAAGCCGCATTGAGACCTCTGTAGATTGTCCGATCGAGCCTTTTACCGTCAAGATCTAGCTCCAAGTAGCTTGGGTGATATGTTTAGTATATATATCCAGTGAATAAGGAGGTCACTCACTTGATGATCTGGTGTAGCGGGGTTCGTACTAGGGGCCGTAAGCGTATGGAAGACGAGTGGAGGTGGTGAGAGATCCTATCTCGGCCAGGTTTTCAGCCTCCTCGGGTCGACCGGGCTGGCTCTCCCCTCGCCCAGGCAGCTAGTGGAAAGGAGCCCGGCCCGTCGACTACGCCATGGAGTACAGCACCGTCGTCGGCAACCTTGTCGGTGGTGTCACCAACGCTGACCTCATGAATGTCTTCCGCAATCGCAATCTCGATCTATGTGGCGAGGCCCCTCCGGCTGGTCGTCCCCTTCCATTTATGCTGCAATGCAAAGGCCATGGTTGACTCGATGGAACTAAAAGCGAAGAAGGACGGGGACGGGGACGGGGATAGGGAGAGACGGGAGAGAGGGGTCAGGGTTCTGCTACCGCAATAGAGGCGAATAACAGGGGAGAAGGGAGATTCAGTAACGACTAACCAACTAGTACAACTGCGTGGATCAGAATGGGTTGGGGAACAACAGAAACTAGAACTGACGGAGTGTGGTGGGGGAGAGCAGACGCGGAGGAGGGGTGGCACGTACATAAAGTGGGATGGAGGGGGTAGGGAAGGGGTTTCGGGATGGGGATCGATAGCAGGAAGTCGGTGGTCGGATTGATGTGATCGAGTGCTTCGGAATTTGTGAAAGCAGGGTGGTGGGTACGCCGTACGGTGTGGCTCTAGACTGAATTAAGCATACGGTTTCTTTGCAATGTAGAGAAGTGAGATAGAGCGTTGTTGAGGGACATGGATCAGGACGAGGTCGTCGTCAGTTGGTCATCAATGGATTGCTGCCTATGGAATCGCCATTGTTGGGAGAGGCCGGTAGTGGATAATACATTTGGGTGATTTGTTGGTGCTGGCAAAATCACATTCGGTCGTAGAAAGGTCAAGATGACCGAAGAGGGTTCGTGTTGACGCCGAGAGACGGGGTGCGGGTTTACATAAGGACGGTACTACTGCAGTGATGGTGGGCCGTCTTACACACGCGGTGTTGACTAGATGTAGCAGCGTGGAAACCGCAGCGATGGTGCGACACGAAGGCGGATAGGCAACGAGAGGTTGGCCAGGAAAAGGCTGGCCGTTGACT
>Ga0307515_10019291_pt1 | contig 12290 bp, 14 predicted proteins | sample 17_EM_MG_FD_194513 | JGI IMG/M metagenome (GOLD analysis project Ga0307515, IMG submission 194513) | Populus trichocarpa ectomycorrhiza microbial communities from riparian zone in the Pacific Northwest, United States - 17_EM | ecosystem: Host-associated > Plants > Roots > Unclassified | place...
TAAAGGTTTGAGACAGTGAAAGGGGAGCTCAGACGACAGTATCATAAACTCTGGAATATAGATGGTGCTGATGCACTTATCCTGGCTTCCAAAATCATTACCCCTGAGAGGGCAAGGGCATACTTTGAGCATGCTGGGTTTGTGATGCGCCCATTAATCTAAATAGCATGTTCAATAATGTTGATATATACAAATAACTGTGTATGCCATGAAAGAAATGTGAGCAAAAGCGGAATTAGGAGGCCCAGTTGATGAGTAGGGAAAGAATAGGACGAAAACCACAGGGAAAGGGAAGGAAAGCCACTTATTATGAATATAGGGACCATATAATGACTGTAATGAATGAAACGAAAGGAGAATAAGTGCAGGGGGGGCAAGGGAATGGGGAGGGAATGAGATCAGCCTTGCATCCGCTTCCTGGCTACCTCTGCAGCCTTAGCAAATCTAATCCACTCCATTAACTTGAATCCAGCCCCTTCAGCACCAAAAATCATTGGCCTGGCCCATGGTTTATCATCCAAGTCGAAGACTGCCTGACCAGGCTCCCAACCAATCACCTCAATCTTCTCACGAATGCCCTGGAAGCTGTTTTCGATTATGAAGTCATCCAGTGACATTGGATTTGTGATCTGAGCAGCAGGGGGTGAGGAATGCTGCTGGGTTGGAGGGGACATGTGTAATGGTGGTGCTGTGGTGGTGCTCCAGTGTGAGGGCCTTCCAAATAACCCTCCTGCTTGATTTTGGCCAAGAGCTGGCATGAGCTGTGACATCAGCAGGGTGGTCATTGTCGCATTTTGAGCCATTGACATCATCCCCATCTCCATGAGGCCTGACAACATACCACCTGGACTTGCTGTGCTTGCTGTGCTTGGGAATGACTGAGTGGCAGAGCCCGCAGTCATAGAAGAAGCCCCTGCCCCAGTAGGTTCATTGGAAAGCGCCTGGTCTGGTGCAAAAAGTGGACTATCAGGCAGACAAAATGCGCCTTTCCCATTATAATGCTATAAGGGGAAACGAAACATCATTCCAGGCCCTGAACTTTGGTATTTTCGTACCATGTTGTCAGCCATGATAGTCATTCGGGACTGGGTGAGCTCGAAATGGCGCTGACTTGCAAAATGCTGGAAGCATCTGATATTTGGGTGTGTCTTGCAACTCCCAATTTTGTGCGCTTGCTTGATTTTTCCAATGTTCACCATTATATAGCTCTCATATGTCTGCGCAAATATAAGTAAACTTGTGGGGAATGTTATAAAATGTACCTCATCATGAATTGTGGATCCCTGAATCAATTCCGTGGGGGAATCTGCATTTCTTTCAGTGGGCTGCTGAATAGGTGATGGATTCGGAGCGATTTGAGGTGAGTCAATGGTTACAAAGAAGGAGTGATTGAGATTTCGCTTATAGCCGCGCTTCATTGCATCGAAACAGGCTTGATCCTTGAGTGGCAGACTGTCATTTGTGCTCTGCCGCTTCTTCCATTCACAGGTGTGCATTGGGAGGTGCACAACACTTGTCTTTAGTTCATTTGCAATGTGTTGGAGCAGTGAGTCGAATGGTGTGGTGGCATCCATGAAGAAAACTGGGAGTTTTTGGAGGACTGGGGGGATGATCCTTTTGCTTCCAGCCCTCTTTCTGGCTTCTGCAACCTTAACGAGCACATTGACATCAAATGTGGTCGTGTCAGTGCCTGAAACCTCATCAACCTTCGCAAAAGTTTCATCATGCAGGAGGGAGGGGGCCGTTTTCTTTCGTTTTGTAACTGTATTCTGAATCTGGTTGCTACTGAGCCGCTTTGAAGCACCAGTAGAAGTCCGCATCAGCACTGTATCCGAGTCAGAGTCTGGCTCAATAGATTGTGCAGCCACTGGCTCTGGCATTGGCCCATGAGCCTGTGAAGTATTAGAGGTAATCTTCATGCAATGTAAAAGCTATCATACCTTTCGTGGGTGCCCACGACATCGTTTCAGTGGTTCCCCAGTGTTCTCAGGCATTGGCAGGGGGATTTCAGCAGGAGGATCCATAAGGGCAGTCATACCATGCTCTGCTTCATGGTATGTTCCATCCTTATCTGTCTCTGGGGTTCCTGGGGCCTCCGTGTCCAGCAAGAGCATGCGGCATGTTTCCTCCTCAGACCAGTCTTCCTCCTCCTCGGGCACAGCCAGAAGTTGGTCTGCAAAGTCCTCATGGTCAGAGAGGACTGGTGCGAACGCTAGGGATGCCCAATAATTTTTTGTCAGCCCTTACCCTCATGTTTTCTCTCGGAAGTTGCTACAGTCAGGTACCACCCACTGGTCAGTACCATCTAGCAAGCGACGGATGACAGGAGGGAATTCATGAGACATAAATGTCACTATTTCATGTAATTAAACCTAGAATACAGCTTGGTATGTCTGCTAGGCAAGCGCTTTGGTTTTACATCCACAATGTCTATTGGACAGAGAAATGGACAGATTTGAGAGCTTGCCTGGCTGGAATCCATTTGGGAACCTATATTGCTTTGTCAGAAACATGGAGGAACATTGAAGAACCCATACTATTGCTTGGAAGGCTTCCTCTTAAGTGGCGAGACTGGAAAGCAGAGAAACAGGTGAGCGCAGAATTTGGAGTGCGATGTTGGTCTCCTTATTGATCATAATCCAGAGATGATCAATCAACACACACCTTGACTATACAGGTCATGTTATTGGCACTTGAGAATTGAAATTTGCAAACAGGTTCTTCCTGAAGGAAGGGAAAAGGATTCTGTCTCAGGGGCGCCTATTCCCAGGCGGGACTGGGACATTAGCTACAATTGATAGATCTATAGGTGATCAAGCATTGATGGATGATGAAAAGGAACAAACCAAGACACAAAAAGCAATGGCACCAACAGAACTTGCCGCTTGGAAAGCATTGTGGGTGGGGGCAAAGATGGAGTGGGAAGAAAAGCATCGGACGCTTGTTGTTGCAGGTATATTTGAAGGAGAAGTGGGTGACGTGCCACTTACGTGACGTCCACCTGGACAACAGTACTGCTGCATCAACTGCATTATCCAGTGATGCCGAGATTGTGCGAAACTCACAAGGGTGGAAAGATAAACAATTTAGACCATCGATTAACTCACCGCCAGGTGAAAAAAAACGATTTCGGGGAGTCGGAAAGTGATGAAGGCTCTGAAGCATGGTCAGTGCACAACGAGAGTGACAGATATTAAAGAAAGACTTACTATAGATCTTTAATTGACACTTTTTGCCACTCTAATCGCGCGTCGCTCACTGGGTGGTACATGATGGAATTAGGCCAAGCCTAGATCTACACGATCGCGTGTCGCAGGCACAGTTCCAAGGGCTCAAACGATTCTTATTCGATACAGAACTACATTATTTGTCTACTCGCTTGCGCTTTCATCTACCCTCAGCTCACAGCAGGAAGCTGCTCGGTGGGTGGTACCTGACTGTATCTCACTCAAATGCAGGCGGCGCGGGGCCATGATTTTTTTTATGCAATATAGAATTTATTAAAGATGTTCTGTGATTTTTAATGGAGGAACAAAGTCAAAACCGATTTTTTGGCCAAAAGTGGCTGGCAGTCAGAATTTTTTTTGGTCAAGCTCACTGCAATGGGTTGTAAAGACGGCTCCGATCCGAGGCTGGAGGAATTAATCAGAATTATACATCTTTGGGATTCAGCATATTTCTTGAGTATCGTATCGAAGACGATGGCAGAGGAATTGATAAGAGTAAGAAGATGATTGGAATGGAGTAAGACCCTTAGGGAGACGATTGGGAATGAGTAGAGGACCAGTTCTTAATTCGATCCGAAAACTGGAGAAGTATGAGGGAATACATGGGGGTTTAAATAATAAAGAGGAATATGAAATATAAAGTGGAGCCCGCTTGCTAAAGTAAAACACTGTAGGTAAAGTGGAGTAATGTGTCATCATATCTGCCATATATACCTGAGAGCCAATGTATCCGGCGGGAATCATAAGTCCATATATCACTTCACCATAATTCCTACGAACTGACGGGATATGCATAATGGTAATTGGAGTCGGTTCGATTAGGTTCTGATCGATTGGTTCTGATGGGTTGGTGTGGTAAATTGGATAAAGGAAAAATATCGGAATTAAATCATGTAACACACGGGGCATGACAAAAGGTCTGCATTGCTACAGTTAACCGAGACTGCTCTGCCATAGCCTACATGATCACAACATCACAACCAGATTTAACACTAAGAAGTGTAAACTACTAGCACTCGAGAAACCCTATGTGGTCAAAGCTGATTCAAAAACTGAGGCTGGACAAAACCTACAGCCAGCTACACGATACCCCAGAAACAACTTAAGCGAGCAATCAGCTTATTATTCCGAGCTCACCGATGACAGATTATTCCGTCCTCTCAGGCTGGTGGCAACTTACTAGGCTGCCACCGCCATGGCCCACCCTGGGATTTTATCCCTGGAGTTTCCTGTTCCAAGACAGGTTGGTTTGAATTGCCTATCGGCAAGCCTAAGCAATTGGTCAGATCACGTGCTCTAGCTGGTTCTAGGCCCAGATCCCTGTCCTGCCTCAGTTACCATCTTGCCACAGCTGACTGCCCATCAGGCCAGCCAGGGTCACAGGCCCAATCCCATGGAGGAACACCTGGCGTCTCCACAGACTCCCCGGGGGTCACGGGGTGCCAGGGGGTCCTGGTTGCACACTGGGGCAGGAAACCTGATGAACCTGTCTCGGGCTATGCACTCCATTGGTGGAGTTGGCTGTGACTAACATCCCGTGCCTTTACAATAGGGCTCAGTGCACTGACTCTTACGATGGTGAACTGGGGAGCTCAATGACCTGTGCATGGTATACTTATGTGCTCGGCTTGTTTTCAAACCCACCTTTGAGTCTTATCGTCACTTATCGCTAAAACCCACAAGTGGATGGTCCCAACCCATGGGCAAGGCCCCTGCATCAGCTCAGGAATTCCTCTCAAGCATCCTAGCAGTAGACTAGGATGGACCTACAGCCCAAGGTGTCAATGACCCCCCTGCATGCCTTTGCTGCAGTATCCGCAGTGCCACCACAGCACCGCGGGCCTGGTATCCCCATTAACTTATGGCTTCCTGCGACCACCTTTAGCCTGCTCACTGAGGTGGCAAGCCCCAGTTGCTTGAGAGCGGTTGCCCAGTTGGAACTACGTGGGAGTAGTGGTCGGGTCCAACCTCCACTTCATTCCACTTTTTTTTTTTTTTTTGGTGGGTCAGGGAGGTGGCTCTGCTGCCGAAACCAAGAAAAGTCAGAGAGGGGATATGGTCTCCCAGCCCCAGCAGCTGACAGTTCTGTGGAGTGATGCCCCTACATCTGGCACCGCCTGTTCTCTAGAACTCTCCTGGAGGCGCCAATACAGCCGCTCTGCTTTTCAAGGGTGAGATGGTCTCCCGGCACCCAAGAAACAAACAGAGGTCCACCACCGGCTTCAGAGGCTGGGAGTGTGGGGGTCGCCAATGACCAGAGTGATCATGGAATACCCACTAAACCTGCAGGGGGCCTCCTATCCGACATTGGCGGTGATGGCCCCTGCCTGCAGCTGACAGGGCTCGCCGTACCGGATCGCCCAGAAGTTGTTTTAAACATCCCTCCCTGGGGCCTCTCCATCTGTCTGCAAGCAAACTCAGGCGAGGGCCTCTATCCCCTACCTTACAGCCAGAGTAGAACCTGCTCCCAGAGGGTAGGGGAAGGGTCATGAGGACGACGTATCTGTTTTCCTGTTATATAACCAAGGACGGATGCCAAACACCATTATCAGGCGTAGGCATTGTCTGTGAGTGCACGCAGGATCACCTCTCTGCTGGTGAGACCCTGGGCATCCCGTGCCACCATGGGTGTTTGGATAGCATGTAATATCTGTTTACCCCTTCTGCTAAGTCGCTTCTTTGTACTCTCGGTAACATTGCCCAAGAGGTGAGAGATAGGGGGGGGTAGAAGGGACCCTGTGCCTGTGCCGTCCGGGGGCCTGACTGAGGCCTTCGGGGCACTTACGTTGTCTTCCTCATCGCTCATGCATGGTAGCATGTGAGGGGGGACAGGTGTATGTAACATCTCTCTTAGGAGGCATATGCATACAAAGGGCACAAATTTAAACTTGGTGTCATGAATTTCCTTCATGCGCCATTTCCAGAGGGCCCAGTAATAGTTACCCATGATCCATTCCCTTTTTTGCCTGGTTCTCCGCAGGTCCTTGAGCATCTTCTTTCTCCCTTTGACAATAGGGAGCACGGCCTCCTCGAGCTCTTTCAGAGCCAGGAGGGGGTACCATGGGGACGCGCCCCACTCGTCTGGGTGCAAGGTTTTAAAGCCTAGTGCAGGGGAGCATTGATGTAAGACGTCCAGTAGTTCTGCCATCAGCGTTTGCAGGTCATAGGCACTCCACCCTAGCAGGATGTGTCCCAATGACATCTCATCTCCACAAGGGCAGAATCTGCCCATGTCAGACTTAGCCACTCCAGTACCATAGTACCTGTGGCCTAGAACTTGCGCTCTGTTCATTTCTTTCCATAGAACCTCTTTCAACCCTTCCAGTATGGAGAGGCTCCAAACCTTGCCAATATGGTTCCCAGGATCCAGCACAATGCTGAACATGTTCCCCATTGTAACCATCCATCTGTCAGAGAAGGACTCAAATTTCGTGGTCCTGGCAGGTGCGTAGACTCGTGCGCGGACAACCAGTTTGGTAAGGTAATCCAGTGGTTGGTGGCACAGGACTGGGGCAGTGTCAATCCATCCTGGTGGGATTTTGATGGACCCGATGTCAAAGAGCCTTCTGGAGGTCCTTCCCTTGTTGGCCAAGGCGTCTGTGGCATTATTCATGACATCATCTCCATGAGCTTTTGCCTTCATGAAGCTGATTCTGCCAGTTCTGTCCCACAGTAAGTACAATACATATTGAAGGAGGGGCGTGGGCGGCCCCCTGCTCATGTGCCTTGGGGCGTCCCCCCACCCATCCCGTTCCATAGCCAGGAGGCCCCCTTTGAGGAGCCCTAGTATGAACGTTGAGTCTGTATGGATTACTATGTGGGCACCGCACCAGGCGAGCAAGCACAACGCTATCGCTGCTACTTCCACCATGTTATTAGACAGATTAGCCCCTGTCAGCGACACCTTATCTGTGAATTGCAGGTCCGAGACCCAGGCTGAACCGGCAGAACATATGTCCAGGCTGTTGTCCTTTGCAGAGCTGTCTGTCCATATGTGTATATCCCTGTCGTAGACTATCATATCTCGCAGTCTCTTGTGTGCCAATGGGGTTGGTGTATAATCCTCCATGTGCACTCTGACTCTGGTCTTCTTATAGGCATCCTTGACCACTCATCCTGTTATAATGGAGCAGGGGGACATGAATGCTCTTATGCATCCCAGCAGTCCTGTCATGTCTGGCCATATGTTAACCAGGGGGTCCCGCGGGCTGCTCCCAATGTTCCTGAGGGGAGACCAGGGGGAATGCTCAATAGCCTCCTTCATGGCAGAGACTGTTTTGGTAAGACCGGTTCCCCGAAGGGGGGGAGGGGGGGGGTGTAAAGGTGGATCACTCTTGTCACCCTGATGTTGCTGAGCTTCAACAGCTTCCGGAATCGCTGTGAGCCTGGCCTGGGGATAGCTGGGTGATTTAGTATCAGGGAATTCATCCTGGCCACCATGGATGGCGCTGTGCATGCGAGGTCAAGGCCAAACCTCCTGGCTGTCATGAAGGCCTGGGAAACCCTGTCCTGGAGTAGTGTAGGCATTGTATAGGCTTGTTGCAGAAAGGGGTTCATACCACTGTATGTGCCTGCTCTGCTGGTCGTCAAAGCCATTTTCAGGTCCATCCATGTCCACTGCTTCCAGGGGACATGTTGGTTTCTGGTGATCAAATCACTGAGGAATTTCAGGTCAGTCATGTATTTTCTCATGATCAGGGAAGGGGTATTCAGGCCCCCTTCCACCAGCGGGGCTTCCAGTGTATTGTAAGCCATCACCGAGAATTTTCCCTGAGTAAAGTTCATAATTCTGTTGCTGAGCTTCCTGAGTATGCTTGGCGGTATGCCGTTCCCGTCCATGAGGAAGTGGCATCAGGACAGCATAAGGGCCTTAGCCAGGAGGGATCTGTTCCTGACTGATGCGCTGATCGCCCGCCACTGTGAGATTATCTTTTTCATGTGGGCATCCACCTGTGACCATCTTTGCATCGCATTGTCCCTGCTACCCACCCAAACCCCCAATACACGTAGGGGGTCAGCAGGTGGCAGGATGTGGGCTCCTGGGATGATCGCACCACCCATGCTTTGATTAGTGAAGCACTCCACTTGGAAGGTGTGGGGGCCGACTGGCTTAACATCAGTCTTATCCATGTTGAATGTAGACCCAATTGTGTGAGCCACCTCTGTTAGGCAGTTTGAGATATCTGGAATGGAGTCCTGAGCACCTAGGAAGAGGTTAATGTCATCCGCGTATAGCATGACCTTAACAGGATCTAGCCCTGGTACCAAAAGGCCCACGATTTGGTGTTGCAGCATCATGGCTAGCGGTTCTATAGAAAAATTGAATAGCAGGCATGAAAGGGGGTCGCCCTGCCGCACGCCGTGCCTGAGGGTGAGGTAAGGGCTATACCTGCTGTTGATACGCACATGCGACTTGCACCCATCAGTGAGGTTGCTTATGAGCAGCACAAGCCCCACAGGGAGGCTGAATGCCTGTAATACACAGAGGAGCCATTGTTGGTCTACTCTGTTGTAGGCTTTGGCCTGGTCCAGGCCCACTATATAGCCCAGTGTTTCTGTGGCATCACAAAGGTGTGCTACTTCAGAGGCGAGCCTGGTATGTTCATGCGATGGAATCGGTCAATCCGAAGGTTCCCTAAAGGAACCGACACTCGGAGACAAAGAAAGCGGAAATATCTTGAGGCTCGTCCATGCGCCAACGGAAGCGGGATTCTCCTCTCGTCCGCGCATGCCAGCAGGAATACAAACTCCAAAAGGAAGAGGAGGGAATGGGTATGACGGCTTATGGGCTTGTCGGACCTAATTCCCAAGCGACTGCCCAAAAGCACAACGGGTGCCCAATCTGTCTCGGTGACTACGCGCTCCGACTAGGTACAACTCCGAAGGGGCTGACTGAAGTGGGGGTTCGGTCCGGCTGGCTAGCCCTGCGGTGCTACGGGTGGGAGTTAGCACGCGAGGGCAGGGGAATGATCCACACGGGCTTGAGGGCCAGAGTCCGAAGGGCGACGGTACAAGCGAGCGGGTCGGGATTTTACGAGAGCAAGGCGGGGCGCAATAACAAACATTTATAATCGAGACGTCGAGTGAGGGACATTCCCCATCGAGTCTAAGGTTAAATACAACGTCTAAACTACAAACACACGGCTATGAGACTGCAGAGGGCAGTGGAGTGGAGAGCGGTGAGGTGGGTGGCATCACATAGTGTAGGTGGCATGAAGTGGAGGTGGGGGCAATGTGTGAGTGGAATCTACACAGAGGCGGTGATGTGGAGGCTATGCGAACGCGGTGGCACAGAGGTGGAAGCAAAGAGGAATTAGTGGAGCGCGCAGGGCGGAGGCAGGTCTACACTATCGGAGCGAGTCTAGTAGCGAGTGGAGAATGGCACAGTCGAGGGGAAATACAAGATACAAATCGGGAAACATCAGAAAGAGTCCATATTACGAGACACGAGTCATAGGGAGCGGGGGAAGGGACGAGGGGATCGGAAAGGAAGCGGGGACGGAAGCGGAAGCGGAGGAAGGGTGTCGGAGCGACCGGAGGGAGCAGAGATTGTCGGAATAAGAAGGAAAAGGGGAAAAAAGGGCGATATTATCGCAGTTTGTTCATGAGCCGTCCCGGGACAAAACCCTTTTGGTCTGGGTGTAGCTTAGCCACAGCCCATGGGGCAAGTCTGTTGTTCAGCAGGTTAGTGTACATCTTACAATCCGTGTTCATGGAGGATATAGGTCTGTAGTTCGACACCAGTGTCGGATCGCCTTTCTTATAGAACAGACTGATGTTAGCGTTTTTGAAGACTGCACAGGATGAGCCTCTTTTCGCTATATCTTCTGTCACATTGGCAAAGATGCTCCAGAAGGTCCTAGGCAGTGTATCTCTGTCCTGAAGACTGTCTAATACTTTGATAAGCTTCTTCCAGAAGCCATAATGAATGCCATCTGGCCCAGGTGCAGTGTTCGGCATTTTTAGCAGGAGGGCTCTCATTTCCTCTTCCGTAAAAGGCCTGTCTATAATATCCTCCAGAGCGGGGTTCTGGTTGACCGCATCTTGCCTTCTGATTTCTTCCAGCAGGGTACTCTGGGCTTTTTTACACTCCAAGTTGAGTGGTTCTGGGGTATGCAGGTGGTAGAAGTAGTCTCTGGCCACTGCAGTCATTCCAGTAAGGTCTGTTCGGGCGATGTCTTCATCAGGTCGCCTAAGTCCCTCAACAGAAACTGAGGCTCTGCTGCCTCTTTCGTCTAACTCCTTATTTGAAGATTGTTTGTACCATTCCGATGTGTGTGTCCTACACATCTTCTCCCATTTTGCCTTAGTAGACTTTTCAAGGTGGTCCATCCTCTCCTGTAGCATGTCTGCTACCCTTTTGGCCTCTGCGGGTCTCTTAAACACCAGGGCGCCACTGGTATCTACTGTTGGAGCACCAGCATATCTCTGCGTCGGGACCTGCCAGGGTGAGTCTCTGCTGGGTTTGAAGTGTTTGCTTTGCTTCAGCGGAACTACGTAGCCAGGTATTGCTGCCAGCCACTCAGGTGGTGTTCTAGCCGCTGGCGTTCGTTTAGCCCAGAGTTGTCTGTTAGCCCAGGTGACGGCGCTCATTAACTCCTCAGGGGGTATACTTTTGTTCTGCAGGGTGGCAATCCAGTCCTTCTTACCAGAGGATTTCATGGCCTTGGCTTCCTTGATACCAGTGGACAATACCAGGTCCTTAAAGATTTTCCAGGACTCCAATGTAATGGGTCCTCCCTTTGTCATGGCCTCCCATCCCAGTAAGACAGCAGGCCAGAACCTTTGTGTTTTTTCCAGGGTCTCCATGCTGGGGAGCCTGGAGGCCGGGGTAGCCTTCTCTATTTTCGGCTTCCGCACATGTATTGTAGTTATTATCATCCTGTGATCTGACCAATTGGTGGCCATAGGGGTCACAGCACCGTCGGACCATCCCAGTGAGGGTCGATATACCCTGTCCAGCCTCGAGTATACCTGTCCATGGTGAGTCATCTTACTATAGGACCAGAAGGAGGGGGTGGGGTTGTCCCCAGCCACATCTTTCATGCTACATAAGTTTTTAATCTTTTCAAACCATGTCAGTAGTTGTGTCGGGGCACAGTCAGCATGCCTGGTTGGGAACCTGTCTTTAGCAAATTCCACGAAGTTCCAATCGCCAGCCGCAAAGCACCCACCCCAGTGGGTCCTCACCTGTCATCGCACGATCATAGATAAACATAGGTGTAACCTTTCATAGAACCTCACTAGGGATGCCTGTCCCCCGGAGATGTCGCCATATACCCCCAGAATCCAGAAGGACTCTCTGCTCATGTGATGCGAAACTTGGACCATCACAGCATATCCCGGGACCACCACCTCACTGTTCAGTACATCCCACCTGGCACCTGCCTTGGTGATTATAGCCACGCCGGCCTTAGCTGCCAGGCCTGATTGTTCCAGGATTTGTACCCTATGGCTGCATCGCAGGGATACCGTGTGAGTTTCCATTAGAACCAGTATGTCAATATTTTCCAGGGTCAGCATTTATTCCGCAAAGCACATTTTTTCTCTCTTGTTCAGGTTGTTTCTGGTGCCTTGGCCACACATATTCCATGTGGCTATTCTAAAGGACCTTCTTGTCAGCGTTATGGGGGGACTCTCTGGCTCTGCCTCGGCCCCATTCAGGGGCCTCCCTCCAGTCCCTTTGGGGGTTGAGGTCTGTCCTGAGTTTAGAGCTCCCCTAGCTCTCCCCCAGGAATTCCGGAAATGGTCAAACAAGGCCAAACACGTCCTTTCGCGTCTCGTACAGTGAGCAAAAAAACTGATTCACAGAAGGTCAAATTTTGCTTGTGAGTCAAATTATGGCCCAGAGAACAAAGGTAAACCTGTGGGAATTTGTGATAACAAAGCTAGGTATCATGTCATTTGTTGTACCAAATACTAAATATTTGGCTTCATTTGTTGATTTGATATTGACTTTAGAAGGGGCCCCACTCGATGAATCAGTTTTTTTGCCTGCACTAAAATGGGCCTAGTCATATGATATCACATGGCTAAACCTAAAATATCATGTAACTTGCCTTC
>Ga0307515_10019292_pt1 | contig 12290 bp, 7 predicted proteins | sample 17_EM_MG_FD_194513 | JGI IMG/M metagenome (GOLD analysis project Ga0307515, IMG submission 194513) | Populus trichocarpa ectomycorrhiza microbial communities from riparian zone in the Pacific Northwest, United States - 17_EM | ecosystem: Host-associated > Plants > Roots > Unclassified | place...
TGTGCTTGCCGGCGATGATGCGCAGCAGGGTGGTCTTGCCCGCGCCGTTGGCGCCGATCACCAGGACCCGACGCCCCGCCGCGACGGTCAGGTTCACGCCGGCCAGCACCTCGCGCGGATCGCCGCGATAAGCAAAGCGCAGCTCGCGAACCTCGATCACCGGGGCAGCCGTCATCGGCGTGCATGCTAGCTTTGCCGCATGGCACGCGCTACCTGGGTGCTCGCGGCGACGTCGCTCGCCGGTGCCTCGCTGGCCCTGTGGCTCTACCTCGACAATCGCGCCCTGCGCGCCACGCTCGCCGAGCGGCCCGCCCCGGCCGCGCCGCCCGCCAGCCGGACCGCCGCCGCGCGTGTGGCCGAGGCCGCGCCGCCCGCCGCGCGCCCCGCCCCGCCGATCCCCCGCACCGCCGCGGTCCAGCCGCCTGCGCTCCCCGAGCAGCCGTCCGAGACCCGGATGGACCGCCGGGCGCGCCGCACCGAGGAGTTCGCCGCGATGTTCGGCCGGCTCGACGGCGAGTCCGAGGCCGACTACAAGGCGCGGCTCCTGCCGCTCCTCAGCGCCGGCCTCACCGTGCCGCGGATGCGGGTCGAGGACCAGCGCAAGGTCGCCCAGGACAAGGCCCACGTCACCCCCGAGCAGTCCGCGAAGCTCGACAAGGCGTTCGACAAGGTCTACGGCGACGTCCTCGATTACACCAACAAGGCGGTCGCCGACGGCCAGCTCTCGCCCTACGAGCGCAACGTCTCGGGCTGGCTCGAGTACGCCGGCGGCCTCGGCGGCATCCTGACCGACGCCAACGGCCAGATCGGCAAGATCCTCGACCCGGCGCAGATCCGCACCATGTCGGACGCCGGCTTCGAGTGGGGCGAGTACCTCGGGCTCAAGGCGCCGTGGGAGCAGCTCAAACCACCGCCGCCGCCGCCGCGCGGCAAGTGAATCACGGGCACGGCAGGAGCGGCGAGACCGGCGCGATCCGCGCGGCGACGCCGTCGCCGAGCTGGCCCTCGCGGTCGTCGCCCCAGCACGACACGCCGCCGGCGCTGCCGACGAGCGCACAGGCGTACAGGTTGCCCAGCGCGAGATCGCGCACGTCCATGACCAGCGCCGGCGCCCCCGGCGCGGGCCGGCCGCGGTAGGTGTCGTCGCCGAGCTGGCCGACGAAGTTGCCGCCCCAGCACGCGACGCCGCCGTCGCCGCGGCGGGCGCAGGTGTGGGTATCGCCGGCCACGGCCGCGACCGCGCCCGGGACGCCGTTGACCTTCTGCGGGACGCCGCGGGCTCCGAACCCGCCGTAGCCGAGCTGGCCGTCGCCGCCCTCGCCCCAGCACCACACGCTGCCGTCGGCCGAGCTGTGGGCGCAGGTGGTGTTGCCGCGCGCCGCGAGCTGATCGATCGAGGTCAGCGTCTTCACCGCCACCGGCACGGGGCTCGAGTCGCCGCCGTCGCCGAGCTGCCCCACGCCGTTGCTGCCCCAGCACGACACGGTGTGGTCGGGGTTGATCGAGCAGGTGTGGAAATCGCCGACGGCGATCCCCTGGCTCGGGGTCATCAGCATCTGGACCGTCACCGGCGCCGCCGAGTCGTCGCCGGGACCGCCGCCGTTGGCGCCGGCGTCGTTGGCGCCCCAGCACCGCACGACCCCGGCGGTCAGCGCGCAGGTGCGCTCGCCGCTGGCGGCGAGCACCGAGGCGCCGGTCAGCCCGACGACCTTGCGCGCCACTCCGTGGGTCTCGAAGCTGCCGTCGCCGAGCTGGCCGCGGCCGTTCTGGCCCCAGCACATCACGGCGCCGTCGATCGCCGCGCAGCTGTGCCGGTCGCCGGTGACCACCTGGACCGCGCCGGACACGCCCTGCACCGGCACCGGCCGGGTCCGCCGGGTCACCGAACCGTCGCCGACCTGGCCGCGGTCGTTCGCCCCCCAGCACCGCACCGTCTTGTCGCCGAGCGTCGCGCAGCTGTGGCCGGCGCCGGCGCCGACCGTGGTCACCCCGGTGAGCCCGGTGATCGCCTGGGGCGCGCCCCGCGTGGTGCGGCGGCCATCGCCGAGCTCGCCGTGGCCGTTGTAGCCGCCGCACGTGATGCCGCCCGCCTTCGAGCGCACGCACAGGTGGCCGCCGCCGCCGGCGATCTCGACGACGTCGCTGTACTCCGCGCGGATCGGGATCGCGTGGCTGAAGGTCGTGGTGTCGGCGAGCTGGGCGTTCTCGTTGTCGCCCCAGCACCAGGGCTGGCCCTGGCCGTCGATCGCGCACGCGTAGTCGTTGCCGGCCGCGATCGCCTTCGCCGGCACGGCCAGCGCGACCGGCACCGGCATCGCCGAGCTGTTGACCGCGTCGCCGAGCTGGCCGGTGCCGTTGTTGCCGGCGCAGAACACCGCGCCGCCGCTGGTCACGGCGCACGAGAACGACTGGCCGACCGCGACGCCGATCGCGTCGCTGAACATCGTGCGGACCGGGATCGGCGGCGAGTCCAGCCTGCCGTCGCCGAACTGCCCGGACTCGTTGTTGCCCCAGCACCACACCGCCCGGCTGCCGTCGACCGCGCAGGTCGTATCGCCGCGCGCCGACAGCGCCGTGACGCCGGTCGGCCCCGCCACCGGCTGCGCCGTCGGGTAGGTGCTCGCGCCCTCGAGCCCGAGCTGGTGGGAGTCGTTGCCGCCCCAGCACACCACGCTGCCGCCGGCCACCGCGCAGCTGTGCGAGTTGCCCGTGGCGATCGCGGTCGCGCCGGTGACGCCCATGACCTGCACCGGTGAGTGGTTGTCGCTGCTCGAGCCGTTGCCGAGCTGACCGACCCCGCCCAGGCCCCAGCACCACACCGAGCCGGCCTTGGCGATCGCGCAGCTGTGGTTGGCGCCGGCGGCGATCGCGGTGAACTGGGGCAGCGCGGTCCCGGTGACCTGGACCGGCAGCGTGCGCGACGTCGTGGTGTCGTCGCCGAGCTGGCCGTAGGTGTTGCGGCCCCAGCACCAGGCGGTGCCGTCGTCGCGGATCGCGCAGGTGTGCTCGTCGCCGGCGGTCATCGCCGACGCGCACTCGGCCGGCCCGGGCTCGCTCGGCACGCAGCGCTGGTCGATGCAGACGTAGCTGGACGGGCAGGCACCGTCGGGGTCGCACTGGAACAAGGTCCCGGTGTAGTCGACCTTGACGGAGCATGCCGCGACGAGCGCGAGACAAGCGGGTCCGTGGCGCATCAGAACGTTCCTCCCAGGACGACCGCGCCGCCGCCTCGAACCGGGACGGCGGTGACGCGGGTCTCGACGTGTTCGCGCGGGGTCCACAGGTACATCGCGCCGGCGGCCAGCGCGAACGCGCCGGTGACCCCGAGGCCGATGTTGGTGAGCAGGGCGTCGCGCCGCGCGCGGTCCTCGACCGCCCGGGCGTCGCCGAAGCGGTGGGGCACGCTGTTGGCGATGATCCGGTCGAGCTCGTCGGTCTCCGAGCGCATCGACCACGCGAAGTAGCCGGTCGCGCCGGCGAACGCGACCGAGGCCGCCGCGTACGGCCACCACCGCCGGTACAGCGGCGGCGGCGCCGCGCGCACGACCACCGGCGGCTTGCGGGGCGGCGGTGGCGGCGGGGCGATCGGGGCGGGCGCGTCGCCGACGATCACGATCGGCACCTCGCGCGTGCCGATCTCGACCAGGCGGTTGCCGTGGGCGTCGAGCGCCGCGATCCGCGCGTCGATCCGCCGCCCGGGGGGCAGGACGACGTCGGTGCGCTCCGAGGCCTCGACGTCGGTGGTCCGCTCGGGGCCGCCGTCGACGATGAACACCGCGCGCGCCGCCGCGACCATGTTGAGCGGATCGCTCACCACCACCAGCGTGATCGTCGGCGGCTGCGACGCGGTCTCGGTCTTGACCTCGAGGCCCCCGTGGCCGGCGATGTAGCGCACCGCCGCGTCGAACGGCCGCCGGATCTTGGGCGACGTGCCGTCGGGCAGCGCGGCCCGGGGCGACAGCGCGATCAGCCGGGTGAACGCCTCGGTCGCGGCCTTCGCGTCGCCCAGCGCGGCCTCGACGATCCCGCCGAGCCGGTAGATCTCGACCACATCCTCGGGGCTGCGGCCGCCGGCCTCGAGCGCGGTGGTCAGCGCCGGGCGCGCCGCGACGTAGTCGGACTCGGCGACCGCCTTGCGCGCCACCGCAAGCGGGTCATCGGCCCAGGCCACTCCTTCGAGGAGCAACAGCCACGGGGAGAGGAAGAGGGCGAGGACGATCCCCCGGCGCATACGCGCCACACTATCATCCGGCTACCACACGATGCGACTTGCCGGCGCGACCTTGCCCGGCTCGATGACAATCCGCACGTCGCGCGTGGCGCCCGACGGCGCGACCGCATGTACGACGTGGCGCCCCGGTGACAGCTCGATCCGGACCAGCGGGGTCTCGCCGTGGTTCTTGCCGTCGATGTAGATCGTGGCGTAGACCGGCGACGAGTCGATCGTGATGAACCCGGGCGGCCCGCCCGGCCGGGCCGCCGCCGCGGGCCTGGGCGTGCTAGCCGGGCGGCGCTCGACGGACTTCACCGCACCTGGCGCCGCGCCTGCCGCATCAGGCTGCGCTGCCGCCACCGCGCCGGCATCGAGCCCGGCCGGCGCCTCGGACAGCTCGATGACCGCCGCGTCGACGGCCGCGTCCGGCGCCACGGCCGGCGGCTCGACGGCGACCAGCTTCGCGCTCCCCGAGCCATCGGCCGCGGCCGGCGCCGCCGCGGGGGTCATCCGGCTGTAGACGACCGCGCCCGCGCCGCCGAACCCCAGGGCGATCACCGCGATCACCAGCGGCCGCCACGCCCGCCGGAGCAGCGATGGCGGCGCCGGGTGCGCGGCCGAGATCACCGTCGACGGCGCGTGGGCGATCGCCCACGCCTCGCCGGGTGGCGGCGCGGTGTCGCCGCGCTGGTTGGACACCGGGGTGGTGAGCAGCTCCGCGCCGTGGCCGACCGACGGCCCGCGCTCGAGGTCGAGATCGAACACGCCGCCCTCGCGCGCGACCCGGATCAGCGCCGTCTGCTCGGCGAGCTGGGCCGGGAACGCCCGCGCGATCTCCTCGCTGATCGCCGCGCCGGTCAGCGGCTGGACCGCGGCGGCGACCGCCTCGCCGAGCATGCGCGCGGTCGGGAACCGCTCGTTGCGGTCGCGCGACAGCGCGGTCATCAGCACCGACGACAGCGCCGCGGGCACGTCGGGCCGGAGCTCGCAGACGTCCAGGATCGGCTCGGCCGTGATCGCCTGGAACGTCAGGAACTCGGTGTCGCGCTTGAACAGGTATCGCCGGGTCAGGGTCTCCCAGATCGCGATGCCCATCGCGAAGACATCCGTGCGCCGGTCGACCCGCTCGCCGCGCAGCTGCTCGGGCGCCATGTACGCGTAGGTGCCCTTGATCGCGCCGGTGCTGGTCCGCACCGTCGCGCCCTGGATCTTGGCGATGCCGAAGTCCAGGACCTTGACCACGCCGTCCGCGGTGACGAACAGGTTCTGGGGCGAGACGTCGCGGTGGACGACCTCCATCACGCTGCCGTCGGTGTTCCTCAGCTGGTGGGCATGGTGCAGTCCCTCGCACGCCTGGACCGCGATGCCGGCGACCAGCCGCGGATCCGGCGCCGGGCCGTAGTAGTCGTGGCGCCGGAAGCAGGCCAGCGGCACGCCCTCGAGGTACTCCATCGCCAGGTAGTAGCTGCCGTCGATCTCGCCGAGCTCGAACACCTGGCACACGTTGGGGTGCGAGATCCGCGCGGCGATCCGGGCCTCGTCGAGGAACATCGCGACGAACTGCCGGTCGCGCGCCAGGTGCGGCAGGATCCGCTTGATGCAGAACAGCTTCTCGAACCCGGCGGCGCCATGGAGCCGGGCGAGGAACAGCTCGGCCATGCCCCCGGTCGCGAGCCGCGCAACCAGGCTGTACTTCCCGAACGAGTTGGCTGCGGCCGGCGCGGGCACCGAGCCCATCGGCCGAGCATACCGCGCGCTACAGGCCGATCCAGTAGTTTGCCTTGACCATGACGATGTTCTCGCTCGGGGCAGCGCCAAGATCCGAGAAGTCGCGGCCGAACCGGAATCGCCCGTCGTGGAACGTGTCGCTGGTCTGGCCGTGGCTCCAGATCGCGAACACCGTCGAGCCCGGCCGGTACTCCCAGCGCACGACCAGGGTCGAGCGCAGCTGCCGGAAGTTGAAGTCCGGACGGTCGAAGGCAAAGCTGCCGCCGCCGCGCGCGACGTGGTAAGTGCCGTCGGCGAGCCGGAGCTCGTCGCCGGTGAACTGGTGGAACCGGTCGGCGAAGCGGTTCGCGCCGGGGTTGTCGACGTCCTTGAGCTCGGCGTAGCGCCCCGACGCGATGTACGGCTGGGCGTAGGCCTGCAGCGTCAGGTGAGGCGAGAACGCCCAGTTGGCCCGCACCGTCATCGATACGTCGGTCTCGTGGATCCGCCCGAACACGAAGTGGGTCCGATCCATGGTCACGTCGTCGTCGACCTGATCGATGTACTGCATCGGGTCGTTGCGGTGGTAGATGCTCGGGCCGACGAACAGGTCGATGTTGGACCGCGCCTGGACGGTCGCGCCGAGGTCCATGCCGGCCTCGGTGAACCCCGAGGTGAAGTTGTGCCCGCCGTAGCCGTTGATGCTGAACCACACCGGCTTGCGGGTGTCGGTGTTGAGGTTGGCGTAGCCGAACGCGCCGGGATCGTTGCGCAGCGCGGGGCCGCCGCGCAGCGCGTGGATCGACCACCGGGCGCGATCGATGTTCCAGCCGCCCGACAGCTGCCAGTAGTTCGCGAACTGGACGCTGCCGTTGGACTCGAGCCCGAACTCGGTGAGCCGGGGCTCGAGGGTCTGGACCCAGAACACGTCGGAGTTGAACTGCCAGTTGAGGAGGTGGTCGCCGGGCGAGTCGTCGCGGTACGCGGCGTAGACGAACGGCACCATCCGATCGGAGGCGAGCTGGAACCCGGCGTCGTTGAGCTCGAGGCCGGAGGTCCGCAGATCGCCGCCGAACCCGTAGCGCCAGTGCCGGGCCTCGCCGAGCTGGCCGATCTTCCACGTGGCGGCCACGCCGGTCAGGCTGGTGCGGGTCGGATCGAGGTGGACGTCGCTGGCGTCGGGCCGCTGGAAGTAGTGGACCGAGCTCTTCTGGGTCTCGGCGATCGCCTCGGCGCTGCCGTGAACCAGGCTGCCCATGAGGTTGACGTTCGCGGTCCACGCGTTGTCGGCCCAGCGGTGCTGGAGCTGGACGCCGCCGGTGTACGCCTGATCGTGCAGCACGCGCTCGAGGCCGGTGCCGTCGAGCTTGCGGTTGACCGCGGTCGCCGACAGCCCGATCGAGGTCCCGCCGTCGCGCAGATCGCGCTTGAGCCGGGCGACCGCGTAGTTGGTGAGCGGCGCCACCGTGAGCGCAGACCGGGTCGCGGTGCCGGCCGGGTCGGCGGCCGCGAGGGCGATCTCGGCGGTCTCGCGCCCGGTGACCGCGTCGAGCACGCCGATCGACCAGCCGCTCGCGGTCTTGCCGGTCAGCTTCGCGGCGCCGTAGATCGCCGTCGATTGCGGCGCGCGGATGAAGTCGAAGTCGGTGTCCGGCTCGGCCGGCGCGGCGCCGATCCGGCGGCTGTAGAACGCGCCCTCGACGCTACCGTCGCTGTTGCCGATCTGCAGCTTGAACAGATCGACGCCCTCGAGGAAGAACGGCCGCTTCTCGGCGAAGAACAGCTCGCTGGCCGACAGGTTGACCTTCGATGGATCGGCCTCGACCTGGCCGAAGTCGGGGTTGATCGTCGCCGACACCGTGAACGCCGGCCCCAGGCCGTACTTGAGATCGACCCCGAGGTTGCGGCGCCAGCCGTACCGGCTGTTGAGCGGATCGCCGGCGTCGACCGGCATGCGATCGACGCCGCTGCTGGCGTAGGGCAGGAGCTCGAGCCGGGTCTTTTCGCCGAGGTGGGTGATGCCGTCGACCACGCCGAACTTGCTGACCACCTGGGGCGCGCTGCGCGGCCACGGCGACCACGAGTCCTGCTCGCCGGTCCGCCCGATCGTCCGGACGATCTGGAATCCCCACTCCTGGAACTCGTTACTGGCAAACCGCAGCTGGCTGAGCGGAATCCGGTACTCGGCGGTCCAGCCCGCCGCGGTCATCGCGACGTTGCCAGTCCACACCGCGTCCCAGGTGTCGTCCTGGTTGGAGTCGTCGAACATCAGCATGTCGCGCTGGACCCCGGCGGCGTTGAGCTGGAACGCGTAGGCGGTCCGCCGGTCGTGGTAGCTGTCGAACGCGACGATCACCGCGTCGGCCGGCGACTCGACGTCGCGCCGGGTCAAGAGCGCGCGGATCAGGTCGGGCCGCGGATCGTCGGCCCACACCCCGACGAAGATCGCGTCGTCGTCGTAGATCACCGCGAAGTGGGTGGCGAGCGACGGCGCCGCCGCGTCCCTGGGGAAGCGCTGGACGAAGCCGCTCTGGCGGGGCGCGTCGCCCCACACCGCCTCGTCGAGCCGGCCGTCGATCGCGATCGCGCCGCTGCGCCGCACGGCGTGGGCGCGGACCGTCGGGGACACCTCGGCCGCGTGCGCGACCGCCCCATCTGCGATGAGGACGCCGAGTACTACCAGCGTAGCATTACAGATACGAGTCATGCGCAAACGTGATCCTCGAGTCATCGCAGTGGTGGACTCGGGCTCAAACCGAGCGTTGCAGATATTGATTCCATTGCACAATGCGACAACACTGCGACACGGCGCGAGCGGCTGTGCGACACGACCTCGTCGCTGTGGCAGCGCGTGCCGCTCCCCGGTCGCAGCGTGCGGCGAGGACCGCGCACGCGGCAAGGATCGACGCCCCGCGAGCGCCCGCGGATCGCGAGTCGCGGCCCGCGGCGACCTGCGAGCTTTCCTGTCACCTCCGTCCCGGACGCGCGCCATCGATCGAGGCATCGACCGAGATCCGGCGCTGCATCGACCGCGGCGCTGACATGCGGCGACTCTCTCTTCCAGAGATTGCTGAGCAAGTTTCGGCCCGCGGCGGCTGACAATCCCGGCTGCGGTTGGTAAACGGCGGGAATTGCACCTGGTTGGTAAAAACCAGTAGCCGCAAGCGCCTTGTCGGTTTAGAAAGTTTCAAGAATCTCTGAACGAACGCGACACATCCAAGGATCGCCATGACCCAGCTCGCTTTGTCCCGCGCGGTGCTCGATCGGCTTGCCCACGTCAGCACCGCGCGCGGCGCACCGAGCCTCGGTGAACGGCTCGCCACCCTGGATCGCTGGGTCCGCGCCGACCTGGCGGCGTTCGAGACCGAGCTCGCCGCGATCCCGCGCGGCACCCGCGCGGTCCACGCCGCGGCCCACCACCTGCTCGACCTGCGCGGCAAGCACCTGCGGCCGCTGTGCGTCGCGCTGACCAGCCGGTTCGGCGACGGCTTCACCGACAAGGCGCGCGCCCTGGCGGTCGCGGTCGAGCTGGTCCACAGCGCGACCCTGCTCCACGACGACGTGGTCGACGTCGCCGAGCGCCGCCGCGGCGAGCCCGCGGCCTGCGTGGTCTACGGCAATGCTGCGTCGATCTTCGCGGGCGACTGGCTGCTGGTCGCGGCGCTGCGCCGGATCGCGGCGGCCGGGGTCGAGGGCGTGCTCGATCGCATGCTCGGCGTGATCGACGAGATGATCGTCGCCGAGTCGATCCAGCTCGAGCGCCGCGGCAACGTGACCGGCACCCGCGACGACTACTTCGCGATCGTCGAGGGCAAGACCGCCGCGCTGTTCCGCTGGGCGATGATCGCCGGCGCGCGGTGCGCCCGGCTGTCCCCGGCGGCCGAGTCCGCGCTCGAGCGCTTCGGCCTCCACCTGGGCGTCGCGTTCCAGGCGGTCGACGACGAGCTCGACTTCGCCAACGGTACAGGGAAGGACCCGCTCGCCGACCTGCGCGAGGGCAAGATCACCTACCCGCTGGTCATCGCGCTCGAGCGCGATCCGGCGCTGCAGCCCCGGCTGGTCGCGCTGCTCGCCCAGCCCGAGCCGCCGCGCGACGAGCTGTCGGCGATCGCCGCCTGCGTCCGCGCCTCGGGGGCGCTGGCCGCGACCCGCGCGCTGGCCGAGGAGCACGTCGAGCGCGCGCTGGCCGTGCTCGAGGAGCTGCCCGCCGGGCCGCCGCGCGACGCGCTGGTCACCGTGGCGCTGGCCTCGCTCGAGAGGACATCGTGACCGCCGAGGCCACGCAGACCACCGGGACCACCGACCTGGTCGGCCCGGCGCTCGGCAGCGGCGCGATGTTCGACCGGATCGCCGCGCGCTACGACACGATGAACCGCGTGCTGTCGCTCGGCCTCGACCGGGGCTGGCGGCGCCGCACGGTGCGCGCGCTGCAGCTCGGCGAGCAACCGCGGGTGCTCGATCTCGCGACCGGCACCGGCGATCTCGCGATCGACATCGCGGTCATGCACCCCGGCGCGCGGGTGATCGGCCTCGATCCCTCGCCCCGGATGCTCGCGGTCGCCCAGGCCAAGCTCGCGCGCCGCGGCCTCACCGACCGCGTCACGCTGGTGCGCGGCGACGCCCAGGCGCTGCCGTACGCGAGCTGCGAGCTCGACGCGGCGACGATCGCGTTCGGGATCCGCAACGTGCCGGACCGGCCCGCCGCACTGGCCGAGATGGCGCGGGTGGTGCGGCCGGGCGGCCGGATCTGCGTGCTCGAGCTCGGCGAGCCGGGCGGCGGCGTGCTGGCGCGGATGGCGCGGCTGCACTGCCGGTACGTGGTGCCGCGGCTCGGCGCGCTGCTCAGCGGCGCGCGCGAGTATCGCTACCTGCAGCACTCGATCGCCGCGTTCCCGCCCGCCGCCGAGTTCGCCGAGGTGATGGAGCGCGCCGGGCTCCACGTGATCGACGTCGTGCCGCTGACCTTCGGGGTCTGCACGCTGTACGTCGCGACCCCGCGGGAGGAGCCATGACCGCCGCGATGATGCAGGCCGAGCCGGCCGATCGCTGGGCGGCCTCGGAGGCGCTGTCCGCCGGGCTGGCGATCGCCGCCCGGTCGAGCGGCCTGACGTTCATCGCGGTGCCGGCGCCGATCGTCGGCGCGGCCGCGATCATCGACGGGTTTCGCGATCAGCCGCGGGTCGCCTGGGCCTCGGGCGATCTGACCCTGGCGGGCGTGGGTTGCGCGCGCGAGCTGCGCGGCACCGGCCCCGAGCGCTGGGATCAGATCGTGCGCGGGGCCGGGGCGGTCGGCGCCGTCGGCGCCGTCGTTCGGGGCGAGCTGACCGCGGTCTCGGCGCTCGGCGCGGCGCGGCCGCGGTTCGTCGGGGGCGCGGCGTTCGCGCCGGGCGCGGCCGATCGCGCGCCATGGTCCGGGTTCGGCGACGCGTGGTTCGTGCTGCCGCGCTGGACCTACGTCCACGACGGCGAGCGCGGCCAGCTCGTGCTCGCGATCGATGGCCACGACGCCGGCGATGCCCGGCGCTGGCACGACGAGCTCGCGCGCCACGTCGCCGCGTTCACCGCGCGGCCGGCGGCGGCGGCGCAGCCGGCGCTGGTCGAGCTCCAGCGCGCGAGCGCGGCCGAGTGGCGCGACCAGGTGGTCGCGATCACCGACGCGATCGCGCGCGGCGCGTGCTCGAAGATCGTCGCGGCGCGGACCTGCACGGTCGCCCTGGCCGGCGCGGTGCGCGCGGCCGAGCTGCTCGCCGCGCTCGATCGCCGCCACGCCGAGTGCGCGCGCGTGCTGATCCAGCCGCCGGGCGCCGGCGCGCTGGTCGCGGCCACCCCGGAGCGGCTGGTCCGCCGCGACGGCGAGCTGGTGTGGTGCGACGCGCTCGCCGGCACGCGCAGCATCGCGGCCGGGCACGGCGACGCGGTGCGCGACCGCCTCGTCGCGGAGGCGAGCGCCGCGCTGGTGGCGAGCCACAAGGACCGCCGCGAGCACGACCTCGTGGTCCAGGCGATCCGCGCCGCGCTCGCCGACTGGGCCGAGGTCCACGCGCCGGCCGAGCCGGACGTCCGCGTGCTGCGCCACATCGTGCACCTCCACACGCCGTTCCGCGCCCGGCTGCGCGCGCCGCGCCACGTGCTCGAGCTGGCGGCCCGGCTGCACCCGACGCCCGCGGTCGGCGGCACGCCGCGCGAGCTCGCGATCGACTGGATCCGGTCGCGCGAGCCGGCGGCGCGGGGCTGGTACGCCGCGCCGGTCGGCTGGTTCGACCTCGACGGCAACGGCGATCTCGCGGTCGCGCTGCGCTCGGGCGTCGTGGCGGGCAACCGCGCGCACCTGTGGGCGGGCGCCGGCATCGTCGCCGGCTCGGACCCGGAC
>Ga0307515_10019293_pt1 | contig 12289 bp, 9 predicted proteins | sample 17_EM_MG_FD_194513 | JGI IMG/M metagenome (GOLD analysis project Ga0307515, IMG submission 194513) | Populus trichocarpa ectomycorrhiza microbial communities from riparian zone in the Pacific Northwest, United States - 17_EM | ecosystem: Host-associated > Plants > Roots > Unclassified | place...
ACGAACAGATGGCCCCTCGCGGGGCCATCAGCACTTCATCGCGTCAAACCTGGGCTCGAACTCGTCGCCCATCCAAAGCCGCGCCCTCACCGCCGAACAGAAGCGGATTTACACCGCCGCTAACACCATGGGCCGATTCACCGAATCGGTTGGCAACCTGATGGAAAGGGTCGAGGCCGATGCCTACACAGTCGATGAAGTAGTGATCGGGCCCGACGGAGAGTACCTGCCCAAGCTGTACGTTGTGCGGCTGCGCTGCGTCACCAGTGGAATGATTGTCGGCATTGGCTTCTCGCTGGGAGGTGAAACAGGAGAGGCATATCGCATGGCGCTGTTCTGCGCCGCTGTTGGCAAAGTTTGGTTCTGTGCGCTATTCGGTTTTCACATCGATCCGGAGGAGTGGCCCTCGATCGGTCTGCCGCCGCACGTCATCACGGATCGTGGGCCGGGTGCAACGCGCCGGGGACAGGCCCGCGATGCAAAGCACAGGCCCTCCAGCATTGAAATCGCACCATCCTATGCAGGGCAATCGAAGGCGGTCATCGAATCGTCCCACCCGCGCGCGATCCAGTTGGAGGGGCAGCCCACCTTCCAGGTGACGTCCATGACGTTGACGCAGCTCGCCCTTCGGGCTGTTGCGCAGGCGGTGAGCGACAACGACAGCAAGGACATTAGCGCTCGTCTCAACAACGAGGCGGTCGTCAACAAGGTCAAGTCCACACCGCTGGGGCTCTGGGCATACCTGGATCGATTGGGGCGCAACGACGCAATGACCATGCCGTGGGAAACGGCCGTGCGCGAGTACTTGCCAATGATCGATCTCGAACTGCGACCGGATGGGGTCTATTTTCAGACGCAACGCTATGACTCAGAAGCTTTGCGCGAGTCTGGCCTTTTGGATCGGGTCGCGACCTCCCAGGTGGCAACGGTTCCGGGTTACATGTTCTCCATGGCCGTGCGCCAGATCTTTGTGGAAAGTCCTCGTGGCTTGATTCAGGTGCCGGCGATGCTGAACCTGCGTGATGACGACAGCCAACTCTGGATCTCCGCAGCGGAGTTGAGCCAGATCGCTCGATTGCGAGCAGAGGAGGGCTCCCTCGCGCGGCCGCACCGGCAGGCCGCTCGTGCAGCTATCGAAGAGCGTGTCGAAGCGTTCACGGGACTGCCGTTCGAGAGTCGCAGTCGGCGCAATGGTCGAATGAAACGCGGAAGTTCAAAGGCCAAACAGGCCGCAGCCGATGCCAAAGCCTACCTCCAACCCAAACGGGGGCGGGCATGAAGGCGCCCGCAAACGTCTGGGTTGAACGCCTTGTGGGTCTCGACGATCTAGCTGTGATCAGAGACCGGGTGCGGGTGGCTGCGCGAAGACTCGAGGGCTTGATGGAAGCACCACGCGGTGTGGCCGTGGCTTCGCTCACAGCCGAACTGAAGCGCGTTTTCTACCCCACCGACCAGGTCTGCCAGCTCTTGCGCGAGCACGTTCAACGGGCGCAGGTGTTTGCCGGAATGCGGTATCCAACAGCGATGAGCTTTCTGAATTTGGCGGAAGCGAACGAGCCGTCCTTGGCTGCTGCGTCATGTTGGTGTTTGACGGGGCCGGCAGGCATCGGAAAGAGCGCGCTCATGCAGGCCTTGGAGCGGTTGATCCCACCGCGACAGAACGTGTTCGTGAGCGAGCAGTTTCCGGCGCAGCCCCTGGGCTGTCTGAGTCGCATTGTCGTTGACGAAAAGTCTACCGACAGCGAATTGTTGAGAGCGTTAGGCAATCCCGCCGTGTTGGTTCAGAAGCAACGCCTGAACCAGGTTGATCTGGTGAAGCATGTGCGCCAATGGTTTTTGGCAACCGGCGTAAGCACCTTCATCGGTGATGAGCTTCAATTCGTGACACAGAGCGCGAATGCCAACACACGGGTTGCGAAGCTGCTTCTGGTGTTGACCTACTTGTCGGTTCCGATGACCTATGTGGCCAACTACAGCCTGGTGCATCGTCTCAAGCGCCGCCCTCAGGAAGAAAGGCAGCGCCTGCTGGCAAACCTGAAGCTGCTTTTGCCGGACGATCCTCATTCTGATTGTTGGCGTGCCGTCATACAGGTCTTTCTCGATGCCGCGCCGGATGCTTTCAATCTGGCCATTGCTGAACATGCTGTTGATCTCCACCGATACAGCGGTGGAATCAAGCGAGTACTTCGACAGTTGTTGGTATTGGCCTTTGAGATCGCGCACGCTCGGGTCGGCGACCGACGGGTAAACATTCAAGACGTCCGTGCGGCTTATCGCAGTGCTGCCTTCGATGTCAACCGAGGTGACATCGAAGCGATGATCTCGATATCGAGTTCTCCGCAGTTGATGAAAGCGCGTTCGGATCTCGCTTGTCCGGTGAGTGCCGTGGCTGAAGGTCGATCCGCCCATGCGACGGCCGATCGCGCTCGCAGCGAGCGGACCGCCAAAGAGTTGATGTGGGGCGCGCTGTCCAAGGATGAACTCGCTGCGGCGAAGAACCTTCAGCAAGCCGCGGCCCGCGCCAACAATGCTGGCGTCAAGCCAACGGTGGTGTCGCTGCGCAAACCCAAGCCTAGCCTGTCGGTGGAAGAACTGTTGCGAGGCAGCGCAGCGGCCGAACGCAAGATTCGCGCGCCCGCTGAGTCAAGTGTGACGTCTGGCTCGTCCCCAGAGAAATCCTAGCGGCTGCGGGGCATGCTGATGCAAGGGGAGATCCCAGAACTCGGGCAGGCCTTTGCATGGCTGCCTGATGAGACTCTGTTCAGTCTGGTCAGCAGGTACCACCTGTTGAGTGGCGCGATGCACCCATGGATCACCTGCGAGCGCTTGTTCGGGCACAGGCTGCGTGGGAGTGCGCATGACTTTCCCAGTCGCCTCGACGAGTTCGCTTCGCGCAGTCACGGCGCTGTGGGAGACGCAAGACAGCTTGCGCTCGAACGAACGCTGCTGAGCTTCTATCTTCCCTGGCGAACATCCGAGGCCGGTGACCAGGCACTTGCTGCACTTCGCGGGAGCGGCGTCGGCTCACTGAAGTTCATGTTGGGCCTGCTGACCAGTCGGTTCGGTGCGCAGAATCCTCTCAAGGCCTGTGCCCGATGCATGGCGCAGGATTTGGAAAAGTTTCGCGTCAGCTACTGGCGCCGCTGCCATCAATGGCCCGGCGTGTGGACCTGCGCAGACCACGGTGATCCACTCCTGGTCAGTGGATGCAAGGTCGACGGGCAGGACCGCTATGCATGGGTCTTGCCGGCGCAGGCTAAGTTGGCTTGCGCGCACAGTCCTTGGAGATCAGAGGCCACGTCAGCGGAGAAGCTGCGCCAGCGACTCGCGCGATTGACTGACATGGTGTTTGATGCGGTCAAGCTGCCTGCGGGAGCGCTCAGCGACACAGGCAGGCTCTCGGCCGCCTATCGAAGCCAAATGGTCCACTTGGGCTGGCTCAAACGCGTCGACCATCTCAAATGGAATGCCTTGGAAGAGCGATTCCGCGGGCACCTTGAATCCGTCGCTGGTCTGTCGGAGTTTGCCCGCTTGATCGTTGGACCTCGGGCATTGCGTTCGCATCTTTCATTGCTGCTCTATGCCCCTCGGGCGCATACCCATCCACTCAGGCACTTGCTGATGATTGAAACGCTCTTCCCGGATTGGCGAGCGTTCACGAAGTGTTTCCTCGGAATTTCGAATGTCCTTGAAGATCGTCGCGCCGACCTGGTGATCAAGGGTCATGCTCGCTCTGCCAATACCAGTCGTGCGCCGACGACCGATCCGATCCCGACCCAATCCGCTCGGGAGTTCGCACGCAATCATGGCGTGGATGTCAACACTGCATTGGCATGGCGCGCTGCGGCGGGGCTTGCGCCGACGCGTCGAGCCAAGACGCTCAAGCCGCCCATCCTGAGACAGCTGATTGCGGATCTGCGAGCTGGCATGGCGAAACGCGACGCGGCCAGAGCGGCCGGCGTCTCCGTGACATCGGTGACTCGGATCCTGCGAACGGAACCCGGCTTGCAAGCCAGTTGGCATCAACAATGTTGGCGGCTTCGGCAGCAAGAAAGTCGGAACGCTTGGACCTCGCTGCTGGAGACACATCCAGGCATGTTCTTGCGATTGCTTCGACTGCAGGCGCCCGGTCCGTTCGCTTGGCTGTACCGAAACGATCGAGACTGGCTGAACGAACAAATGCAATTGCGTGAAGCTTGTCCCATCACGGGCAACAACGTCTTGGCCAAGTGGCGAGGCAAGGACGAGCACTTGGCGCTTGAAGTTCGTCGCGCGGCGATCTGGCTCGACGACGCGGGTCAACTCAGTTTGGCCGGGCTGTGCTCGGCGGTGCCAGAGCTGGTGTCGCATCTGCGGCGACTCGATCGCCTGCCAGTGACACAGCGCGTCATGCTGTCAGTGTTGAGATAGGCGCTCGGGATCGACTGTGTCGGCTAGGGCTGGGGCGCGGGGCTTGAAGAGCACCTGCCAAACAGGCAAAGTCTAAAGTTCGCTTTCAATTGAAGTGGGAGTAACGAAGTGACCTCACCTGATCCTTCAGAACCGCTCTCGGCATCGGCGCTCGGTGAACGTCTCAATGTGGGCGAAGAACAGATCCTAGAGCGCGAGGCTTCTGGTGTGCTGTTCTCGATAGTGCGACCTGCCCGCATGCGTGGCCGCGAATACCCAGCGTTCCAGGCGTGGCCCGGTATCGCGGGCGTGCCGCTCGCCCAGATCCTGAAAGTTCTTGGTGCTCCTGCCACTGGTGGACCCGCTGCCTATGGTTTCTTTACCTCCAAAAACGATTTGCTGGTTGACCTCACGCCCATCGAGGTGATGGTTGGCCGTCTGACCTTGCAGCGCGCAGTCGATCTCCTCGCGCAGCGGTTGCTCGCATCTACGCAGGCCATTCGTTTCAACGCAGTCATGGGCGCCGCTAGGGCTTACCGTGCCGATCTCGATGCTTGACCTATAACGCACCGCTCATTTCAGCCGTTGGTCGCAGCCTGCCTAGGTATACAGGCTCTGACTTGTCGCATGTCAGGCTCTGCGTTGCCGGACAGATCGAGCCCACCAAGGGTTAGGCAGCGCCGATCACGCTACCTGCACACTCACCAACTCGCACCCTTTGGGGCCGACCTCTCGCTCGTGCCTGAGCTAGAGCGCGAGGGCCGGCTTTGTCCGTGGGGCTGGCCTCATGTTTTCAGTGCGCAAGCCTCGTTCGAGACTGGCTTTCGAGGGCAGCTGCGTATTCCGGATCAAAGAGCGCCAGCAATCCGATCCAAGTCCGCCACCATTCCCGATTCGATCCCGCCACTGATTCCGATCGAAGTCCACTGCGATGGCCCGTTGGGAGCGGCACAGAAATCGGCTGGTAAGGACGCTTCAAGGTGACCGTCAGCTTGATGACGAGAAGCGGCAGTTCAAGCGCGACATTGACACAGGCAAGCCGGTTGGAAACTATGGCCGAAAGCAAGTCAGCCCTATGCATCACCCCGAAGCACACAACAAGCGAGCGAGTTGGAGAAGCGAACGCGTCGATGAAATGAGCGCGTCCCGCACTGTTCGGCGCTAACGCCAGCCTCTGAAGTTCACAGCAAAGTCGGCGGTTCTTTGGGTTTGCTCTGATCCTTCTTGGAAGGCGCTTCGCGATCAGCCATGTACCCCGCGAATCCGAAGATCACAAGCGCGAGAACGCCAAAAACCAAGATTTGTGCAGTCGACGTATCCATGGCAACGCGGTCCTTTCAGAGCTTGTGCTCAGTATGTAGCAGGTTCGAGCGCCTCAATGCGTGCTGGCACTACATGCGCATTCGGCAGCGAACCTAACTAGCTATCAATCTATAAACCTTTCCGATGACTTCGGCGGCTGGCGATCGTTGTGCAGGTCGGCGGCTGCTTTGAACGTTGCCGAGAGGTCGGTCGCGACCCTCAGCAGTCAATCGCCGTCCCGCCCTCGCCGCCGAATAGCCGCCACTTGAGTCTTCTCTTCGAAATCGCGGCTGCCCGCGCAAAGCTCCGAGGCGTTTGAAACGGAGGCACTCTCGGAAGGAGTCGCCCGGGGACGATCGCCGGTACCAACGGTTCACGCCTCTGTCGAAATCGGGGAGCGCAAAGCAGCACCCTCAGGCTGCATGAAGTCGCAAAGGCGTAGGACTGCAGCGACATCCACAAGATTGAGGATGGGACCCCTGTTCTTCCCATCCGTGCGTATTTGGTGGCAGGATAGAGTGGTACGGCCTACGCGCCGCCGCTACTTCTGCCGGAGGGATCCATCGTGAAACTGCGGGTCGCAACCTTCAACATGGAGAACCTGTTCACCAGGCCAAGTGCGATGGCGGACGGCGCGGGGTCCAAGGGACAGACGGCAATCGACGACCACGCGACCCTGAACTCCATCGTCGCGAAGGACCTCTACTCCGACCATGACAAGGCCATCCTTCTGGACCTCGCGAAGCGCTATGGCTTCGCGGCTCAGAATCCGCCGTCCAATGCGCTCGTGTTGCTGAACAAGGTGCGCGGGCAGCTGTACTCAACGTCCGGTGGAACCACCATCGTGAAGGCCAAAGGCCGCGGTGACTGGACCGGATGGTTCGAGCTGCGGATGAAGGACATCAAGTGGACAGCGACCTTCAACACCGGTCGTGTCGTCTCCGAGATCAGCCCCGATATTCTGGTGTGCGTCGAGGTCGAGAGCCGGCCGACGGCCATGCGCTTCAACGAGCAAGTATTGAGGGCGGAGTTTCATCACGAGTATCCGCATGTCATGGTGATCGACGGAAACGACATGCGAGGCATCGATGTCGGTATCCTCAGCCGCTACCCTATCAACGGCATCCGGTCGCATGTCGACGACACGAATCCCACGGGCGAGCTGACGTTCTCGCGAGACTGCCCGGAGTACGTGATCCAGCTGTCCGACGAGAAGTCGATCGTCGTGATCCCGAACCACTTCAAGTCCAAGCGTGGCGGCGACTCGCCAGACGTGCAGGCGCGCCGGCTAGCGCAAGCGTCTGCGGCCAGTGCGATTGCTAAGCGAGCACAGAAGATCTCGCCGTATGTCCTGCTGGCGGGCGACCTCAACGACACCCCGGACAGCGCCACCATCGCACCGCTCTTGATGGACGGCTTTGCCGACGTGATGACCCATCCCTCGTATCCAAAGGATCGGCCGGGGACCTACGACACGGGTACGGCCCGGAACAAGATCGACTACCTGATCATGTCGCCCGCGCTGCAGGGAGCGCTGCAGCAGACCGGCATCGAGAGGCGTGGCTCCTACCACCCCAACACATGGAAGCCCTTCGACACGGTTAAGAGCAAGGCGGATGAAGCATCAGACCACCATCTGGTGTGGGCCGACTTCGAGATTTAGGTGGCGCAGTGTCTGTCCGAGCCGCGCCGAGGCGGCTCGAGTATGCGAAACATCGCGGTTGGCGCGCCTCATCGACGCGCCACCGCAGGGAGCGAGAGTGGCTGAGTTCTGGGATGAGACGTTGCCGGTCGACATGCTTGCGCCGGGAGACCAACCGCTCAGCAGGGAGGAGGTCGACCTGCTTTGGTCGCTGTTCCGCGCGATCGCAACTCACTGGGAAACGGAGAAGATCGACCCTGAGCTCATGCGCAGTCGCTGGCTGGACATGCTCGAAGCCCGAAGCTCCGGGCAAGTGGACTTCCGAGGCGAGTACCGCCACGCCGCCGCGGTCTGGAAAGTGATGGTCGACAAGCTCACAGAGCCGGTCGCAATCACCAAGCTGTTCGCGGACACGGTGGTCACAAAGGAAGACCAAGCAAAGAGCCGCATCGCACACGTCAAGTTCTACGTCGCCAACGACTTCATCCGCTGCTTCGTTGCCAAGGGTGGTTTCAGGGGCTTTGTGGAAAAGGCGCGAAATCACACAGGCTTCATGGGCGGATCGAGGTTTCGCGAGTGGCCGCCTGTTCGCACCGGGGATCGTCGATGACCGCCGCGTACGACTACGTGATCGTGGGCAGTGGAGTGGCCGCAACCCTCGTTTGCGACCGCCTGCTCGAAGCAAATCCGCTGACTTCGATCCTCGTGCTCGAAGCCGGAGAGCGCATCCCTGCACGTGACCGACGGAGCTGGTGGGACCTCGTGTTGGCAAAGCGGACACCGTACTCCATCACGTACGACGACGACAAGGCCGGCGGGGAGTCCCAGGAGAGCTACTCCGTCGGCAATGTGCTGTGGACATTCAAGGAGTCTCGGGTCCGCGCATACGGTGGCTCGACGATGCACTGGGGAGGATGGTCACTGCGCTTCAAGGAGGAAGACTTCGAGTGCCGTTCGCGCACGGGTCGTGGTGCGGACTGGCCATTCGGCTACTCGACGCTGGAGCCCTGGTACGAGCTTGCCGAGCAGAAGTTGGGTGTGGGCGGCGCCCTGAAAGACGAAGGACCGAGGCGTCGCTGGGGCTATCCTCTTCCCGCGTACCCGTGGAGCGCGCACGAGTCGGAACTCGCCGGCGCTTTCGAGAAGCATGGCCTGAAGCCCGGTCACATGCCCATTGCCCGCTTCAAGCGCTGCATGACGACGGGCACTTGCAAGTACTGCCCCATCGGAGCGCGCTATTCAGCTCAGGATCACATGGATGCGCTGCTCTACGAGCCGGCGCATGCCAATTTTCACTTGAAGACAGGCGCGCCGGTCCGCCGCATAGTCGCCAACCGGAACCGAGTCAACGGTGTTGAGTACCACGACGCAATGACTGGCGAATGGCTTGTCGCTCAAGGCGCGAAAGTCATCGTTTGCGCGGGGACCTACGAGTCAGCCAAGCTGCTGCTTGCGTCCACGTCGCCGGAGTGGCCCACGGGGCTGGGCAATCGCTACGACCAGGTCGGTCGATACATCGTGACCCATCTCCTGTTCAGCGTCGAAGGCACGCGAAAGGACAACCCTCAAGGCTGGTTCCAAGAATACGACTTCCCGACACTGATGTCGCGCAGTTGGGACACTCCAGAGAAGCAGGCGGACGGCAAGATGTTCGTCTTCAACAATCGCGCGTTGCCAAAAATCGAGTTCGACACGCTCATGATGCAGGGCAAGTCGAGAAAAGAGATCGACGAGATCGTCAAGGGACCGAGGCGCGCCGGGCTGAGCGCGTTCGTCGAGGAATTCGGCGATCCACAGAACCGCCTGAGCCTCGCGCCTGGCACTGGCAAGTTCGGCCTGCCGAAGACACGCATCAGTTTCTCTCGGCGCAATCCGGCTCGGTTCATGGCGACCGTGACGGCCGCCCAGGCCAAGCTCGCCGAGTGTTTGGCCTCTCTCGGTTACGAGCGCAACGAACCCACGAAAGAGAACCCTCGAGGGGACCACGCCTCCGGGGTTTGCCGCATGGGCCACAGCCCGGACTCCAGCGTCACCAATGGGAACTTAGCAGTCCATGGCATCGAGAACCTCTTCGTCTGCTCGAACGCTGTGCTTCCGAACGCCGCCGCAGTGAATCCAACGCTCACGCTAGGAGCCCTTGCACTTCGCCTTGGAAGCTGGCTCGCGGAGGAGTCGCGCTAATGATCGACGAAGACAAGCTCGACCTACGCAAGATTGCGTCAATCGTCAAGGCTGCGACAACGAGTGGGCACAAGACGCAGTTTGCGATGCCCGCACGTCGCCTTGCCTTTGGCACAGAGGCGGCCAGCTTGACTGCAAAGAGCGCGGCCGCAGCAGCCGTTGAGGCGGTGCTGCTGAAAGCGGATCCTCCACCGCCGGATCTACCCGCAATCGATGCAATCAAGCTCGCATTGCGGGCAGCTTTGCGGCTTGAGTTCGCAACCATCCCGCCCTACCTCACGGCGCTGTGGTCGATCATTGACCAAGCGCACCCGGTCGCAATCTCCATTCGTGCGATAGCCCATGAGGAGATGCTGCATCTTTCGCTCCTGTGCAACCTGCTGGCCGCATTGGATGAGCGCCCCAGCTTGACGGGCGATGCGGTTCCGCGTTTTCCAAGCCAATTGCCAGGCGGCGTGCACCCGGAGATCGAGTTGCGATTGGAAGGCTACGGCCCCACAGCGCTCGAGACATTCATGGAGATCGAACGACCGGAGGCTGCCCTTCCCATCGAGGGTGAGCCATTGGAGACGTTCCCTGCCGAGGACGTGACCATCGGCGAGTTCTACCAGGAGCTGCTCCAGGGAATCCAGCGGGTCAACCCGCCGCTTGATGCCCGGCGCCAGATCGCCGGGCCGTTCACTTGGTTCGTGATGACCAAGCTCGACGACGTAGAGCAGGCGATCAAGTTGATCATGGCCCAAGGCGAAGGTGCGCACGGCGTACCCTTTCCGAAGTACAAGCATCACCTGTCCCACTACTATCGCTTTAAGTCCTTGAAGCTACTGACGAAGCTCGAGTGGGATGAGGACGCGAAGCTCTTGAGGAAGAAGGATCAGATCCCGGCGCCCGCCGTATTCACGCTCGCCCCTCCTCCTCCGGAGGGCTACAGCCAAGCCGCTCCGCGGGAGTTGCGCACGGCCAGCAATCGGTTCGAGAACACGTATTCACAGATGCTGCGCCTGCTGGAAGAAAGCTGGCTTGAGGGTGGCGACAAGTCGTTCCTCCGTGCGCTGGAACTGATGTTCGAGCTAGGCCCGCTCGCGCAGACGATCATGCGGATCGGGACGCCGGACGGCAGAGGCTACTGCCCGAGTTTCCGGTACCTGCCGTGAAAGCGCCTTCGGGAGGTGGTGATGCGACTGCAGCGTTTGGATCCCCCATTTATCGGGTGCTGTCGGTCGTCGCCAGGCCTAAACGAAAGCCTGACGCAGGGCGTCTGCCCACCGACTCTTTTCCGTCGCGTCCCAATATTCAGCCTCGACCGTTGGCACTGACAGGCCAACTCGCCCTGCCATATATTTGTCATATCCAGGATACCCGGCGATGAGCCTCGGCCTGATCGCCTGGCAGAACGGGTAGTAGTTCGTGCTCTTGTTCCAGAAGACGTCGTCCTTCAAGTGCCCGTACGAAAACTCGCCGAAACGCCATAGCTTCGACTGGTTAGCCTTGCGCAGCATGTCGAGCGTACCCTTTGGTCCGAGACGAGGCTTGTACCCGTAGGCCGAAACAACCGCGGCGTACGCAGGTACGTCCGGCGCAACGACATGTTCTGGGAACTGGCCAAGGATTTCAGAGAACGCAAGAGCCTGAGCAGCTCGATCGCTGACAATCTTGTCGAGGTTGTCGAGGAGTTGCTTCGCGACGAATGCCGAGAACGGACTCATGCGCAAGTTCAAGCCGAAGCCGGAGAACTCGTTGTAGTTCGATGTTCCCTTGAACGATCCTGGCGAGGTTATCTGACGAAGTCGGAAATAGGTCTCTTCGTCATTCGTCACAATCAATCCACCCTCACCGACCGACAGTGTCTTTTTGCGTTGCATTGACGCGTACGACAGGTGTCCAAAAGAGCCGACCGCTCCGTCGGCATGCTGAGAAAAATGAGCGTGGCTAAAGTCTTCAATCAGATAAAGGCCTCGGTCCTTGCACACTGAGACCAACTTCCGCATGTCCGCAGGGATGCCCCACATGTGAACCGCGAGAACTGCCCTGGTCTTCGGCGATATGGCCGACGCCACCGAATCTGGGTCAAGGTTTCCTGTCGACGGGTCTATGTCCACGAGAACCGGAATCAGTCCGAGGTGGAGAAGAGGCGTTGCACATCGAATGAAGGTCATGCACGGCAGGATGATCTCGTCACCCGGCCTCAACGGCAACGCCATCAGGCTCGCGTGTAAGCCGGCAGTTCCGGTGGCGCAGAAGATGCCGTACTTGACTCCTAACCTAGTCGCGTAGGCCGTCGGTACGTCGACGAGCAGTCCATCCAGATCCCAGTCGTCCCACATAGGAGACGTTGTGAACCCTTTGACGGCGTCAGCGAGCGATGCTGAATACCTCGGCGACCGATAGAGGTCGGGTGTTCCATAGTCAGTCATGAATGGCCTCCCTGCAAGGGAACTCTACGCCAACAACTGGAACACCGCCAGCGTGAAGTCTGTAGAGAGCTCGAGCAAAGTCGATCTCGACTCGGTGACTCTCCAGGGATCCGCTCTACCAGCGAGATCCCAAACACGGGCCACATCCGCCACGACGGTGTAGGCCTGCGCCACAGGACTTCCCGGTTGGAGTCGTTCACGAAAGACGGCTCTTGGCCGCGAAGAGCCGACGGATGTTAGCGGCGGTGTAAATCCGCTTCTGTTCGGCGGTGAGGGCGCGGCTTTGGATGGGCGACGAGTTCGAGCCCAGGTTTGACGCGATGAAGTGCTGATGGCCCCGCGAGGGGCCATCTGTTCGTTG
>Ga0307515_10019294_pt1 | contig 12288 bp, 10 predicted proteins | sample 17_EM_MG_FD_194513 | JGI IMG/M metagenome (GOLD analysis project Ga0307515, IMG submission 194513) | Populus trichocarpa ectomycorrhiza microbial communities from riparian zone in the Pacific Northwest, United States - 17_EM | ecosystem: Host-associated > Plants > Roots > Unclassified | place...
GAAGGTCATGGCCAACCGCCACATCGACACGCCGCTGCGCCAGGCGCACTTCCTGGCCCAGGTGGGGCATGAGTCCGGCGAGTTCCGCTTTCGCGCCGAGATCGCCAACGGCGAGGCCTACCAGGGCCGCGTCGACCTGGGCAACCTGCAGCCCGGCGACGGCCGCAAGTTCAAGGGCCGCGGCCTCATACAGCTGACCGGCCGCGCCAACTACGGCGAGTACGGCCGCGCCATCGGCCGCGAGGCCGAGCTGCTGGCCACGCCGGAGCTCGTCGAGACCGACCCCGAGCTGTGTGTGGACGTGGCCGGCTGGTTCTGGGCCAAGCGGAACCTGAACAACCTGGCTGACGTGGATGACCTGACGTCGCTGACCAAGCGAGTCAACGGCGGTCTCAACGGCATTGACGACCGCCGCCGGCTGCTGCTGCGAGCCAAGGCGCTGCTGGGCGCCGGAGCGGTTTGACTCGCCTCGACTGATTGCATAGCATGCTATGTATATTGGTTGATCTGGAGTCGCCGTGGTCGAGGATGTCGTCAAGGAGCTGGGCCATCTGAGCCTGGGCACTCGGCTCAAGCGCATTGGCGAGACGTTGCAGGCGCAGACGCAGGCCGTGCTGGCGGCTCACGGCTTCGAGCAGCCGGCGGCGTACTTCCCGCTGCTGGCCGCGCTGGACCGGCTGGGGCCGCAGAGCGTGGGCGAGCTGAGCCAGGCCATCGGGGTCAGCCAGCCGGTCATCACGCGCTCGTTGCGCGGGCTGGAGGAAGACGGCCTGGTGGGTTCTGAGACTTCGGAAGAAGACCGCCGCGTGCGCCGCATCGCGCTCAGTCGCAAGGGCCGCAGCCTCGTGCAGCGCTCGCAGCGCGAAGCCTGGCCAGCCATCGAGGCGGCCGTCGCCGAGGCCTGTGCCGGGTTGCATGGCGATCTGCTGGCCCAGCTCGCGGCGCTGGAAGACGCGTTGATCGAAGCGCCGCTGCAGCAACGGGTGCCCGCATGAGCGCCGCGCCGGGCCGCCCCAAGCAAGCTCGCTCCCGCTTGGCGGGAGTGAGCCCGGACTTGGGATGCCCTGAGGGCATCTCAAGCCTGGCGAACGCCTGGCCGATCCGTCGGACAGGCAAGGCCGCAGGCCGAAGGGTGCACCAATGAGCGAGCTTGACCGGCCCGTGTGGGCGAGCCTGGGGCAACAGCCGCACTGGGGAATGGGCGACGAGCGCGCGCGTCGCTTCAAGGCCGACATCAACCGCTTTGCCGCGACGCCCGACGAGAGTGCCCAAAGCCTGGCCGCGCTGGCGCAACTGGTGCAGCCAGGCGATGACGCCGTCTATCTTCTGCAGGTGCCGCGCATCGTCGTGCCGGTGGGGCTGGACGCCATCAAGGAGGCGCCCGGCGTGCAGATGGTGGCGACGCGCCGGCTCGCCGTCGATGACGAATTGCAGTCGCTCGGCGGTGAAGACGCGGCCGACATGCTGGCGCTGGCCACGCTGACCGAGCCGGGTCCGTTCCTGGCGCGCACCCACACGATGGGCCGTTTCGTCGGCGTGCGCGTCAACGGCCGGTTGGTCGCGATGGCGGGCGAGCGCATGCGCTTCCCCGGCCATGTCGAGGTCAGCGGTGTCTGCACCCACCCGGACTTTCGCGGACGGGGCCTGGCGCGCCAGCTGTCGGCCGCAGTGACGGCCGAGATCCAGCGGCGCGGCGAGCAGCCCTTCCTGCACGCCTGGGCGACGAACACCGCCGCGATTGCGCTCTACGAAAGCCTCGGCTTCGAAGTGCGCACCTCGGTGAACGTCGCCATGCTCAAGCGCCGTTAGCCCAGCCGCCTCCCAGCGCGCGGATCAACCCGACGGTGGCCTGGTACTGCGCTGATCTCACCTGCAGCGCCGCGCGCTTGTTGGCAAGCTCGCTGCGGCGCGCATCCAGCAGTTCGAGCTGGCTGACCAGGCCGTTGCGATAGCGCGTGTCGGACAGGCGCAGCGCCTGGCTGGCGGCGCTGACGGCCCGTGAGTTGGCCTCGCCCTGGGCTTGCAGCAAGGTGAGCGCGCCGAGCTGGTCTTCCACGTCCTTCAGTGCCAGCAGGAACTGCTCGCGGAAGGCGATTGCGGAGCCGTCTAGCTGCGCCTTGGCCGCATTGACACCGGCCTCGCGGCGACCGCCGTCGAACAGCGGCAGCGCCGCCAACAGGCCGACGCCCCAGGTGCTGGCGCCGCTCTTCAGCAAGTTGGACAGCTCGCTGGACACCCCGCCGCCCTGCGCCGTCAGCGCCAGGCTGGGCCACCACGCGGCCTGAGCAGTGCCGACGCGGGCCTGCGCGGCCTGCAGCTGGCTTTGCGCGGCGGCGAGATCGGGGCGGCGCTGCAGCAGCTCGCTCGGCAGGCCGGCGGGCACGGCCGGCAGCGCGGTGGACCACGTGGTGGGCGCCAGGCGGAAGTTGGAGGCCGGTTCGCCCAGCAGCACGGCCAGCGCCGTTTCCAGCTCCAGGCGGCGGCGGTCCAGCGCGAAGGCCTCGGCCTCGTTGGCGGCCAGCTCGGCGCGCACGCGGGCCACGTCGAGGTCGGCCACGTCGCCCGCCCGGGCGCGTTTTTCGGTCAGGGACAAGGTCTCGCCGTAGGCGGCCACGGTGCCTTTGACGATCTCACGCTCGGCGTCCAGCGCGCGCAGCGCCAGATAGCCGCGGGCGACATTGGCCTGCACCAGCAGGCGTGCGTCGGCCAGCAGCTGCTCACGGGCACGCACGTCCAGCGCAGAAGCATTGCGCTCATGCAGCAGGCGGCCGCCCAGGTCCAGCTCGTAGGCCAGGTTCAGGCCGGCGTTGTATTGCGTGATGCCTCGCGCGCCGGGGTCCGCCGCGCGGCCGGCACCGGCGGCCACGCCGACCTGCGGCAGCCGTGAAGCCTCGGCGCCGCCCAGCACCGCGCGGGCTTGCGCCAGCCGGTTGGCTGCGGCCTGCACGCTGGTGTTGGCTGCCATCGCGCGGCCGACGAGGTCGTCCAGCACCGGGTCGGCAAACGGCTGCCACCAACTGGCGGTCAGTGCAGGTGCGTCGTTCGCAGCGGCGGCCTTGTAGGCGGCGGGCGCCTGCGGCAGCTGGGCCGGGTCGACGCTGCCGACCGAGGCGCAGCCCGCCAGCAGCAGCGCTGCAAAAAGTGGGGTCAGGTTCAATTTCATGATGATCACTTTCCTCGTTGCGGCAGGGCGTCGACCACGGGGGCGACGTGCTGCGTGGGAACTTCGGGGGCTGGCGGTGCGGCCACCTGGCCACCGTGGTGGCGCAGCGGCGAATTGCCGGTGAGGCGGCGCACGATGACGTAGAACAGCGGCGTCAGGAACAGGCCGAAGACGGTCACGCCGATCATTCCGGCGAACACCGCGATGCCCATGGCCTGGCGCATCTCGGCGCCGGCACCGGTGCTCAGCACCAGCGGCAGCACGCCCATGACGAAGGCCATCGACGTCATCAGGATGGGCCGCAGTCTGAGGCGCGCGGCTTCAAGTGCCGCCTGCACCGGCGTGCGGCCGGCGAACTCCAGCTCGCGGGCGAACTCGACGATCAGGATGGCGTTCTTCGCACTCAGCCCGACGAGCACGATGAGTCCGATCTGCGTGAACACGTTGTTGTCGCCGTGGCTGAGCCACACGCCTGTCATCGCCGCCAGCAGGCCCATGGGCACGATGAGCAGGATGGCAATGGGCAGCGTCAGGCTTTCGTACTGCGCCGCGAGCACGAGGAAGACCAGCAGGATGGCCAGCGGGAAGACCCAGGCTCCCGAGTTGCCGGCGATCTTTTCCTGGTAGGTCAGGTCAGTCCACTCGAAACCGACGCCCGGGGGCAGCGTCTCGGCAGCAATGCGCTCCACCGCAGCCTGCGCCTGGCCCGACGAGAAGCCGGGCGCGGCGCCGCCGTTGATGTCGGCGGCCAGGAAGCCGTTGTAGCGCATGGCGCGCTCGGGGCCGAAGCTGGGCTTGACCTTCATCACCGCCGACAGCGGCACCATCTCGCCCGAGGACGAACGCACCTTCAGAGAGCCGATGTCCTCGGCGCGGGCGCGGTAGGGCGCATCGGCCTGCACGCGGACCGAGTAGGTACGTCCGAACTGGTTGAAGTCGTTCACATACAGGCTGCCGAGGTAGATCTGCATGGTGTCGAACACGTCCGTCACAGCCACGCCGAGCTGGCGGGCGCGGGTGCGGTCGAGGTCGGCAAACAGCTGCGGCACATTGACCTGGTAGCTGGAGAACAACCCGGCGAGTTCAGGCGTCTTGCCGGCCTTGGCCATGAAGGCTTTCACGGCTTGATCCATCGCTTCGTAGCCCACGCCGCCGCGGTCCTGCAGCTGCAGCTTGAAGCCGCCCGTCGTGCCCAGGCCCTGCACGGGCGGCGGCGGGAACATGACGATGAAGGCGTCCTCGATGGCGCCGTACTGCGCGTTCAGCGAGCCGGCAATCGCGCCGGCCGACAGCGCCTTGCCCTTGCGCTCGTCAAAGGGCTTGAGCGTCGCGAAGACGATGCCCGAGCTGGAGCTGTTGGTGAAGCCGTTGATGGACAGGCCGGGGAAGGCCACCGCGTGCTCGACGCCGGGCGTCTTCAGCGTGATGTCGGTCATGCGGCGGATGACGTCCTCGGTGCGGTCCAGCGTGGCGCCGTCAGGCAGCTGGGCGAAGCCGATCAGGTATTGCTTGTCCTGCCCCGGCACGAAACCGCCGGGCACGGCCTTGAAGAGGCCGGCTGTGGCCGCCACCAGCGCGAGGTAGATGACCATCATCAGCGCCTTGCGCGACATGAGCTTCTTGACGCCGCCGCCGTAGGCCGCCGAACCGCTCGTGAACAGCTTGTTGAAGCCGGCGAAGAAGCGGCCGAAGACCTTGTCCATGCCGCGCGTCAGCGCGTCCTTGGGCGCATCGTGGCCCTTCAGCAGCAGGGCGGCCAGGGCGGGCGAGAGCGTCAGCGAGTTGATCGCCGAGATGACCGTCGAGATGGCGATAGTCAGCGCGAACTGCTTGTAGAACTGGCCCGTCAGGCCGGTGATGAAGGCCAGCGGCACGAAGACCGAGATCAGCGTCAGCGCGATGGCGATGATGGGGCCGGAGACCTCGCGCATCGCGCGGTAGGTCGCGTCGCGTGGCGACAGGCCGGAGGCGATGTTGCGCTCCACGTTCTCCACCACGACGATGGCGTCGTCGACGACGATGCCGATGGCCAGCACCAGGCCGAACAGGCTCAGCGCGTTGATCGAGAAGCCGAAGCCGTGCATCACGGCAAAGGTGCCGACGATGGACACCGGCACGGCCAGCAGCGGGATGATGGACGCGCGCCAGGTCTGCAGGAACAGGATGACGACCAGCACCACCAGCGCGACGGCTTCCAGCAGCGTGTGGATGACGGACTCGATGGAGGCGCGCACGAACTGCGTCGGGTCATAGACGATGGTGTAGTCCACGCCCTCGGGCATGCCGGCCTTCAGCTCGGCCATCGTCGCGCGCACGTTGGCGGAGATGTCCAGCGCGTTGCCACCCGGGGCCTGGAAGACCGGCACCGCGACGGCGGGCTTGTTGTCGAGCAGCGAGCGCAGCGCGTATTCGCTTGCACCCAGCTCAAGGCGGCCCAGGTCGCGCAGCCGTGTGACCGCTCCGTTAGTGCCACTCTTGACGATGATGTCGCCGAACTCTTCAACCGACGTCAGCCGCCCCTGCGCGTTGACTGACAGTTGCAGGTCAATGCCTTGCAGGCCGGGCGATGCGCCCACCACGCCGGCCGCCGCCTGCACGTTCTGGCTGCGAATGGCGGCCACCACGTCGCTGGCCGACAGGCCGTGCTCGGCCACCTTCTGCGGGTCCAGCCAGATGCGCATCGAGTAGTCGCCCGAACCGAACAACTGCACCTGCCCGACGCCCTGGATGCGCGCGAGGCGGTCCTTGACGTTGAGCAGCGCGTAGTTGCGCAGATAGGTCATGTCGTAGCGGTCGTTGGGCGAGGTCAGATGCACGACCATGGTCAGGTCGGGGCTGCTCTTGACCGTCGTCACGCCCAGGCGCTTGACCTCCTCGGGCAGCCGCGCCTCCGCCTGGCTGACGCGGTTCTGTACCAACTGCTGGGCCTTATCGGGGTCGGTGCCGAGCTTGAAGCTGACGGTCAGCGTCATCAGGCCGTCAGTGGTCGCCTGGCTGCTCATGTAGAGCATGTCCTCGGTGCCGTTGATGGCTTCTTCCAGCGGCGTGGCCACCGTCTCGGCAATGACCTTGGGATTGGCGCCGGGGTACTGGGCGCGCACGACGACCGAGGGCGGCACGACGTCGGGGTACTCCGAGATCGGCAGCGCGCGTATCGACAGCAGGCCGCCGATGAAGATCAGCAGCGACAGCACGCCCGCAAAGATGGGGCGGTCGATGAAGAATTTGGAGAGATTCATGTTGTTCTTTCTTCCGAAGGCAAAGCCGCCCCCCTCGGGCCGCCATCACCGAAGTGACGAGCGGCCCGCTGACAGGGCTCGTGGAGGGGGGGCTGCTTAGGTCAGGATGCGATCAGGACGTTTTGGCGGCGGCTTGTTGCGCGGCCAGCTCGGGCTTGGCGTCCATCGCCACGTCCTTGGGCGCGAGCACCGAGCCCGGTCTGACCCGCTGCACGCCGCCGACGACGACACGCTCGCCGGCCTTCAGCCCGCTGGTCACGACGCGCAGGCCGTTCACGTTGGCGCCCAGCGTCACCGGCCGCCATTCGGCCTGGTTGCCGGTGCCGACGACGATGACATAACGCTTGTCCTGGTCGGTGCCGACGGCGCGCTCGTTAACGAGCAGCGCCGCCTCGTTCTTGGCCTGGCCCAAGCGCAGCTTGGCGAACTGGCCCGGCATCAGGCCGCCGTCCTTGTTGTCGAACACGGCGCGCACGCGCAGCGTGCCGCTCTTGGCATCCACCTGGTTGTCGATGAGCTGCAAGCGACCGGTGGTGGACGTGTCGCTCCCCGCCAGCATCTCGACCGGAATACGCTCGATGCCGCGCCGCTCGGCTGCGCCGTTAGGCAATGACGCCAGCGCTTCACGCACGACCTTCTCGTCCGCATCGAAGCTGGCGTAGATCGGGCTCACCGACACCAGCGTCGTCAGCACCGGCGCGCCGGCGCCGGCGGCGACCAAGTTGCCCTGCGTCACCTCGATCTTGCCCACGCGGCCGGCCACCGGCGCCCGCACCTGGGTGTAGCCCAGGCTCAGCTGGGCCGACTGCAGCGCGGCTTGGGCGGCGCGCAGATTGGCCGCGGCCTCGCGGGCAGCGTTGTCCTTCTCGTCGAACTCGCGGCGGGCCACGGCGCGGTCTTCCCACAGCGACTTGGACCGAACGGCCTCGCTCTGCGAATAGGTCACGCGCGCCTGGGCCGCAGCCACCTGCGCTTCAAAGCGGGCCACCTCAGCCTGGTAGGGCGCGGGGTCGATGGTGACGAGCAGGTCGCCCGCCTTCACCAGGCTGCCCTCGCGGAAGTGCAGCTGCTGCACGGCGCCCGATACGCGGGCTCGCACGTCCACACGCTCGACGGCTTCGAGCCGGCCGGAGAACTCGTTCCAGGCGGCCACGTCCTGGCTGACGACCTGGGCGACGGAGACGGGCGTTGCGGGTGGGGCGGCAGGGCCCGAGTTGGCCAGGGCTGGCTGGCTGAACTGGCCGAAGCCGATGGCGCCTACGGCCACGAGGGCGACGGCACCGGCGATGAGGCCGACGCGGCGGTTGATGCGGGGGGTGGTGGACTGCATTTCGTTCTCTCCCAGGGGGTTTCAAGCAGAAGGCGATGAAGGCGATGCGAGAGCCTGGCGCGTGGCCTGGCTCAGGAACTCGTGGATGGGCGCCAGCACATAGCCCGGCGCGATGGCCGGCAGCGTGAGCTCCTTGGCGGCGCCACCGTGCTCGCGCAGCGCGGCGGCGTAGCGGCGTGATTCATCGTTCAGCGGGTGGCCGGCCACGCTGAGGATCAGCGCTGGCGCTAGGCCCGACAGGCGGCTGGCATTCAGCGGCGCGGCGTAGGGGTGGTCGGCGCGCGTGCAGTCGCCGAGGTAGGCCTGCCAGCCCTTGGCGTAGATGCACTCGCGGCCGCCGCATTCGCCGTCACGCATGGAGGCGCTGCCCAGCACTGGGTCCAGCATCGGCGAGATCAGCAGCTGGCCGGCGAGTTGCGGGGCGCGCTGGTCGCGGGCCATCAGCGCCAGGGCAGCGGCGATGTTGCCGCCGGCTTCTTCGCCGGCCACGAACAGCGCGGCCTGTGCGCTGCCGGTCAGCTTGGCGCGCTTGGCAGCCACGGCTTGCAGCGCCTCAAAGGCAGCGGCCAGGCCGGCGGGGAAGGGGTGGGCCGGGGCGAGCGGGTAGTCCAGCGCGACGACGTCGGCGCCGGCCTCGGCCAGCAGCCGGCTACGCGCGGCGGCGGCTTCAGCGGCGCATTCGGTGAACGCGCCTCCGTGCAGGAACAGCACCAGCGCGCGCCCGCCGTCGTCCAGCGGGCGTTGCGCCGCGTAGACCTGGGCCGTTAGGCCGGGGGCGGGGCCCAGGCGCAGCGGGGAAGGGATGACGATCTTGTCCATGACCCGAAAGATAGAGATTGATGTCCCATAGATAAACGACCTTCAAAGGGACTCACTTTTCCCCTGCGTGGAACAATCTTGCTTTCCGCATCCCTTTGGCAAGCCGATGGACCGACTCACTGCGATGCAAGCCTATGTCCGGGTCGTCGAGGCCGGCACCTTCACCAAGGCCGCTGACTCGCTGGACCTGCCCAAGGCCACGATCACGCGCCTGATCCAGACGCTGGAATCGCACCTGCGCACCAAGCTGCTGAACCGCACGACGCGCCGCGTCACGGTCACGCCAGACGGCGCCGCCTACTACGAGCGCGCGGTGCGCCTGTTGGGTGATTTGGAGGAGCTGGAAGGCAGCATGAGCCAGGCGCGCGTGACGCCTCGTGGGCGCATTCGCATCGACGTTCCCGGCGTGGTGGGCCGGGAAATGATCATTCCCCATCTGCCGGATTTCTACGCGCGCTATCCGGACATCCAAATCGAACTTGGCGTCAGCGACCGCACGGTGGACCTGATCAGCGACAACATCGACTGCGTCATCCGCGGCGGCGACCTGACCGACCAGAGCCTGGTGGCGCGGCGCATTTCCGAGTTCCGCTTCATCACCTGCGCGACGCCGGAATACCTGCGCCGCCACGGCACGCCCGCCCACCCGCTGGAGCTGAGCCAGCCGCCGCACCGCATGGTGGGCTACTTCTCGGCGCGAAGCGGCAAGGTCATGCCCGACAACTTCCGTCGCGGCGACGAGACGGTCGAGGTGGTGGGCAATCACGTCCTGGCGGTCAATGACGCGAATGCCTATCTGAACGCCGGCCTGGCCCACCTGGGCGTGGTGCAGGTGACCTGCTTCATGGCCGCGCCGCTGATCAGGAGCGGCGAGCTGGTGCGTGTGCTGGAGGACTGGGACGCCGAGCCCGTGCCGGTCTACGTGGTCTACCCGCCCAACCGCCACCTCAGCAGCAAGCTGCGGGTGTTCGTCGACTGGGTCGTCGAGCTGCTCGGCCGGGAGGCCCTGGGCGGGATGAACCTGCGCTGTACGACTTAAGCCTGCTCAGGCTCGGCGGCGGCCATCAAGGCCGGTGCGAAATCGTCCGTTGCGGGCGCCGGCGCGCTGATCGCCAGCAACATGCCGGCCGCCAACGCCACGACGGCCGTCGCGGCAGTAATCAGCGTGAAAAGGGATCGGGTGTTGTTGTTCATGGTGACTCTCCTTGGCCGGCCACCCTCGTCAGGGATGAGGTGTGCCGACAGGTTGTCACTTTAAGAATTGCGAGCCGCGAGAAAAAGCGGGCACAAGAGAACGGCGAGTTGCTGGGAGCGGAACAATCCGCCGCTGGAAGCCGCGCTCAAGCCTTGCGAGGCGCACCCCGGCCGCGCTCTTCCAGCCAGGCCTTGGCCGTCGAGAAATGCCCGCAGCCGATGAAGGGGCGGGGCGGCTTGAGCGCCGACAGCGGCGACGGGTGGTTGGACTTCAGCACCAGATGGCCTTGGCGCGCCGCTTCGATCAGCGGCGCCTTGGCCTGGGCGTAGCTGCCCCAGAGCATGAAGACCTTGGGCGCGGCGTCTTCGGCGGCGGCCTTGATGAGGGCGTCGGTCAGCTGCTCCCAGCCTTTGTTGGCGTGGCTGGCGGGCTGGCCGTCTTCCACGGTCAGCACGGCGTTCAGCAGCAGCGTCCCGCCCTTGGCCCAGCTGACGAGGCTGCCGGTCTTGGGGCGAGGCACGCCGAGGTCGCGCTCGATCTCCTTGAAGATATTTAGCAGGCTGGGCGGCGGGCGCACACCTTCGGGCACGCTGAAGGAGAGGCCCTCGGCCTGGCCGGGGCCGTGATACGGGTCCTGGCCGAGGATGACGACGCGGGTTTCGGCCAGCGGCGTCAGCGTCAACGCGCGCAGTGGCTCGGGCGGGTAGATGGTGGCGCCGGCGGCGGCGCGCTCTTCGAGAAAGGCTTCCAGCGTCTGGCCGATGGGCGAGTTGGCCCAGGCTTCGACGACGGGGCGCCAGTCGGTGTCGGGGAGCGCCAGCGGCAGCTTCATGCGAACAGTGTGGCCAGCGCCTGGCCGGGATCTGGCGCGCGCATAAAAGCCTCGCCGACGAGAAAGGCGTTCACGTTGGCGTCGCGCATGCGCTTCACATCCGCCGCGCCGAGGATGCCGCTCTCGGTCACCAGCAGCCGGTCGGCCGGCACGCGCGGCAGCAGGCCCAGCGTGGTGTCTAGCGTCACGTCGAAGGTGCGCAGGTTGCGGTTGTTGATGCCCACCAGCGGCGTCTTCAGGTTCAGCGCGCGGTCGAGTTCGTCGCCGTCGTGGACTTCCACCAGCACGTCCAGGCCGATGGCATGGGCGGCGGCTTCGAGGTCGGCCATTTGCGAGTCTTCCAGGCAGGCGGCGATCAGCAGGATGCAGTCCGCGCCCATCGCGCCGGCTTCCATGACCTGGTATTCGTCGACCATGAAGTCCTTGCGCAGCACGGGCAGCTCGCAGGCCGCGCGGGCCTGCTTCAGGTAGGCGATGGAGCCCTGGAAGAAGCGTTCGTCGGTCAGCACGCTAAGGCAGGCGGCACCGTTGCGGGCGTAGGTCTCGGCGATTTCAGCGGGGCGGAAGTCCTCGCGCAGCACGCCCTTACTGGGGCTGGCCTTCTTGATCTCGGCGATGACGGCCGCGTGGCCGGCGGCGATGCTGGCGCGCAGCGAGCGCTCGAAGCCGAGCTGCTCGCCTCGGCGGGCTTCGGCTTCCTCACGCTGCGAAGCCAGGGAGCGCTTCAGCTTGGCCGCCGAAATCTCTTCCCACTTGACCGCGACGATCTTGTTCAGGATGTCACCCATTGATCTTCCCCAGGCTCTGCGTCACGTTGACGAAGGCATCGAGTTTGGCGCGCGCCGCGCCGCTGTCCAGCGCCTCGCGGGCGCGGGTGATGCCCTCCGGCAGGCTGGCCGCCACGTTGGCCGCATACAGCGTCGCTCCGGCGTTCAGCAGCACGATGTCGCGCGCCGGGCCGGCCTGGCCGTCGAGCACGCCAATCAGCATCTGGCGCGACTGCTCGGGCCCGTCGACCTTGAGGCTGCGGTTGCTGGCCATTGCGAAGCCGAAGTCCTCGGGATGGATCTCGTACTCGCGCACGGCGCCGTTGCGCAGCTCGCCGACCAGCGTCGTCGCGCCCAGCGAGATCTCGTCCATGCCGTCCTTGCCGTAGACGACCAGGGCGTGCTCGGCGCCCAGACGCTGCAGCACGCGCACCTGGATGCCGACGAGGTCGGGGTGGAAGACGCCCATCAGGATGTTGGGTGCGCCCGCCGGGTTGGTCAGGGGCCCAAGGATGTTGAAGATGGTGCGCACGCCCAACTCGCGGCGCACCGGCGCGATGTTCTTCATCGCCGGATGGTGGTTGGGCGCGAACATGAAACCGATGTCGCACTCGGCCATGCTTGCGGCCACCTGGCGTGGCGTCAGCTGGATGTTGGCGCCGAGCGCCTCCAGCACGTCGGCGCTGCCGGTCTTGCTGCTCACACTCCGGTTGCCGTGCTTGGCCACCTGCGCGCCGCCGGCTGCGGCGACGAACATCGAGCAGGTCGAGATGTTGAAGCTGTGTGCGCCGTCGCCGCCCGTACCGACGACGTCGACCAGATGCGGCTGCGGGCCCAGCGGCACCTTGTTGGACAGCTCGCGCATGACCTGCGCAGCGGCGGTGATCTCGCCGATGGTTTCCTTCTTCACGCGCAGGCCGGTCAGCAGCGCCGCCGCGATGAC
>Ga0307515_10019295_pt1 | contig 12287 bp, 3 predicted proteins | sample 17_EM_MG_FD_194513 | JGI IMG/M metagenome (GOLD analysis project Ga0307515, IMG submission 194513) | Populus trichocarpa ectomycorrhiza microbial communities from riparian zone in the Pacific Northwest, United States - 17_EM | ecosystem: Host-associated > Plants > Roots > Unclassified | place...
GTAGAAATTTTTAAAAAAATTAATTTAAAGTTTTTTATTTTTTATTATTATTTTAATGCTGATATCAAAAATAAATTTTTAAAAATAAAAATAATATTATTTTTATATATTTTTAAATAAAAAAATTATTTTAAAAAATAACTATATAAAATTATTGGAGATTCATAATACTAGCTAGAATTACAACACATGGTATTATCAACATGCCAAATTTTGGCTCCCATCTGCAATCTTATCATCACTCATCGATCCATCCAAAATACTCCCACAAGCAAAGTGTCCTTGAAACACCAATAATTTGAGTGATTGCCACTCTATATATATATATATATATATATATATATTAAAGTAACTAGAGTATTTTCTATTTTAGCAGGACAAGATTAATACGCAATCAAAAAGATTCCTGATGCTTGCCCTCATTTCTTTCTTCCTTCCTTCTCTTTTTAATCGCATCCTCTCATTTTCTAGACAAAATTAATTAAATAAATATAAGATTTTCATCCCATCCTTTTGGAATGGACCGACGACATGTTTCAAACTCTGTGAATTGAATTCAGTTTAGAGATTCGAATGAAATCTTATATTTAAAATCATCTTAAGTGTGAAGAAATGAATTTGATTTTTAAAAATATTTCAAAAGTAAATTATAGATAAATCCCTCTAATTTACAATTCCAAAGAAAAAAATTTAATATTAAACCCAACTTTTTAAAATACTCATTTAGCTCATTTTTTTTAATAAATCTTTGAAGAAATAAGATAAATGTAATAAGGGTAATATATAAAATAAAATTAAATCAATTTTATCTATTTTAAAATTAAATCAATTTTTTTATCAATTGAACTCAAATCAAATATTATAATTGAATTCAATTATAATAGGAAAATAATTCCAAGCACCACTGATTTATTTTGATCAAAAGCAATTCATTATCCATAAAAATCTAAAATAAAAAAAAACAAATTGTTAGATGATGCAATGACTCAGTAAAATATATCTCAAGAGAATCAAGGGAGAAGTTGACAACTATACAGTAAATGAACCACCTCTAGATTTTTCTCATTTTATTGTGATTAAAACAATAGATTAATATTTATTTGTTTGTATTCCTTAGATTTTCTATAGTTTGTTACATGTAATATTTTATAAATAGTTGAATAAAAAGTAAATGGTAAGAAAGTCAACATGTTCAAACTCTCCCCGTCTTTCCTGTTTACCTTGTTTATTTTTCTTACACAAATTAGTATACCTTGCAAGCTGCTGCCGACTAATAAACAATGCAATCAACTACCTCGCCTCGCCACATGCACTGATAGTAGTTGAACCAATCATAAATAAATTAAAAAGGAGGAGGAGGAGGAGGAGGAGGAGGTTGAAGTCTAAGTCTCTATTTATGTTGCAAAATAATAAAAGTATATGAAGGGAAGTTGAAGAAAATTAAAACGAGAGAAGATGAAGCAGGATTCAGGATTTGTTCGACATTTGACATTGGTTATTTTTTTTGATAACCCGGGGTGTCTGAATCAACTTACGTGCATCACAACTAATCCTCGAATCTATTAAATATCCTGCAAGTTTAATAAACAAGTAAAATATTACGAAAATAACAGGCTTGCACGATGAGACACTTAGAAGACTGAGGTAAGGAAACCTCTCAGTGACTGTGACATTGTTGCTGCTGCTTAGTGATTGTGACTTAGGAGCAAAAATTGTTTGTACTATTTTCTTAGCACTCACATACGTACAACGTATAGTATAAGGCTTTAATTAGGAGTTATTTCATAAAGAGATGTGGAATTTCCAACCTACTGTCTAAAGGACTGCAGAATAGGCCTAACTTTCATAATTATGATGGTACATGCAAGCCAAAGTTGTAGAAATTCAATTCAACTAATGCATTCTCTAATTACAAATTAAATTCACTTGTAGATTGTAAAATAATCAAATAATAATAATAATAATAATAAAAAAAAAACAGGTTGCAGAATCCAAAGGCAGTAAAGAGACAAGAAAAAAGAAAAAAAAAAAAAGGAAGAAAAACACATCTTCTGCGTCACGTCATGGAAAATTCATCAACACATACCACCTTTTCAAGACGTTGATGCCGAGACGGTTCCAAGAGCATCAAAGAAGACCGCTATTGAAGGTTGTATAATGCCTCACTCACTGTTGAAAGCTCACTGCCACCCACCACACGCTGGCGCATGTTCTTCACATGTCATCTTTTTTTTTTCTTTTTTTTCACTTTAATCCCTAATCTATTAGAATTTATTAATTGGTTCTCAATTTTGATCCCAACCAAACCCCAAGACCTCTTATTTTAATTTAATCCCTTTTTATCTAATAACTCTTCAATTTAGTTTAGGATTTTATCCAATCTGAGTCCAATAATGGCCTGGCATTAGGAGAGAAGAAGGACAATGAAAAAAAAAAGAGATAATTAGTGCAGTGTAATTGTGTTCGTGATCCAATTTGTGAATCTTAAGGTTAATTTGGGTTTATTAGTGTCGATTTCAGACTATTATTATCTCAATATTTAAAAAAAAAAATCACTCTAAAATTGAGTCATATTCAATCATAATTAGATTAAGAATATTGCCTAAAAAAACTAATTTTTTAATATATATACTTCTCAATTTATTTTAGTAAACGTACGCATTTTTTTTTTGTTATACACTCTTATTTTTTTTTAATATTGTAGCAAGCACTAATAATGTCTGCACATTTTTTTTGGTATTTTGAAAAAAAAAAAAATTACTTTGACTCATAATAGAGCGTGGGAAGTTTTAACATTGATCTTCTAGGTCAAGATTAACAACATTGTCCTTGTTGTGCTCCTTATTTTTGCATTCAATAAAATAAGACTGCTTTAATTTTTTAAACAAAGAAAAAAAGTTTGGACATCATCACTTTATAATATTTTTGTCAATTCAAGTTTTGACTTATTTAATTTAGAATGTTATACCTCTATAGCTATTGTTAAAACAAAGCTCGTAATAATATTATTAAGTGTGTGTTTAATATTGTAATGTATGATTCTTTTAAAAATATATATTTTTTAAAAAATACATTAAAATAATTTTTTCAGATTTTTTTAAATTTTTTGTATTTATATATCAAAATAATTAAAAAATATATTAATTAATATTTTTTTTCATACTTAATATATTTTTAAAATATATCGAAACATAATTTTGATCGCAAAAATAAACAGCTCACAAATCTGTACTCGGGTATGGCTTATACAATCTTTTTTTTATTAACGTGGGTGTCCGGGTCAGCTTGCGTGCATATCGACTAATCCCACGAGCTCTGAAATTAACGATTATGTAAATCTCCAGTGACTATCATATTATCAATCATAGGGGTCAAATCTGAGATCACATAAGAAGCAAATCTCTTAGTTCTTTATTTTTTGTCATTGAAAAACAAATTGCCACGTGGGCGCGGCAAACCGTAAATTGCTAATAAAATGGAGGGATCATCCTTATGCAATCCATGGCTCTATTAGTAATAATTAGATCATTTCCATGCCCGCTTTGTTCCATGCAATAATATTAACCTATTATAAAATCTGATAAAAATGGGATGACTTTATAGTTTATATATTTACTGAGCTGGTTGATCTAGTTAAATTTAAAAAAGATTTGGTCCAGACACTTTTAAAGATTTTTTTTAATAAAAAAATTGTTCAAAAATGATGTATTTTTAATTTTTAAATTTTTTATCCGAAATAATATTGTCTTAAAATTAATTAGGGTTAACTTTTGATTTTGACCCATGAATTAACCCAATAATTCAACTTATCCTAAACCGAGAGAGATCTCGACTAACAACTATGCCCGGGAGTAATAGTAGCAACAGGTACTTCATGTCCCCTCCTAGCCGTAACAAGCAAGGTATGGATATAGAGAAGCAACCAACCAATCCCAAAGAACAAAATGAAAAAATGCCCGAAGAGATTCTTATTTGGTTAATTGGCTAACCTTTCCTCCATTTATTTTTCCTGGCAACCAAACAGAAAGAGAGAGAAAGCAGTGAGTACAAGAAAATGTTTTAAATCTTTGAACAAGAAAGTTAGTTACCACTTACCACTCAGTCTTCATTTTGGTCCTTAACACGTGCTGAATTTCAAAGGTTGGAAACCTTAAATGCATTAACTGGTCTTGGATTATATTTCAGAAAGATACATGGGTTTTTGAAATGTGTTGCTTCTTTCATTAATGTTGTTGCTGTTCAGCTGTGGAAATGGAGAGTGATCAGACTGAACATCATAGGCATCGTCGTCCTCGGCACCATCAAGACATGTTTACAATACTGGGAGGTGTTCCCTTATGTACAATATAATTATTAGATTCTTAAGAAGCCATGATTTTCAAGATATACTTTCTATTTTAGACATTTTCATGGATTCTTATGATACATGATGACTTGGGATTAACTGGGTTTTTTAATATATTTTTGCAGTTGTTTTTCATGCATGAGGAGATTTGCATAGAGAAGTTAAGTCCATAGAGAGAGGAAATGGCCACTGAAACAGACCATCTAGATCACCATCAACATCATCAAACCTATGGAGACAAATGGTCATGCCTACAACTATCATCTGAGAAGGGAGAATCCCAGGTATAATCTCTCGCTGTTTTGCCTAACGTTTCTTGCTTGGTTTACTTTGTTTCTGCCATCTGCAAACAATAAATTTTCATTTCCCATATAGGTTATTTTAATATTCTACACTTTATTATTAATCAGATAAAAGCCTCAGTCAGATTACTTAATGCGTAATCAAAGGCAAATGCCCTAACTTTTGCAGCAAATTGTGTATGTTTGTGATTAAGATTTAAAGAAAACTAAAAATGCTTGTAAGAAAGTGTTAACGAAGAGCAATTTTCTCCATTGAACGTAATGCCATTTGTGTAGTTTTATGTTGATTATTAAGAGATTTTCAGAATCCTATTGGAGCCCTGAAGAATTTGAAATATAGAACCAAATCCAATTGTTTTTAGTGACAATCAGTTTGATTAATAGGGTAATTAACATGAAACATACTAGATCAGAACCCTGGGTATTCACCAGAGAAACTATAAATTTAATCTAGTTCAATTAGATAACTTGCAAGTTTTTTACCCAGATTGCACTAATTATCAAAAAATGGAGTGTGAGTTACTGATTGAGATGTAGAACTGCATTTAATTTTAAATGTTGAAAGTTGTTCTTCGGTTAATTTGATCATCACTGTTCAATGATTTTTTCTTTTTTCCCTTTTGCGTTTTATTTATCTGTAATATCTAAAGCAGGATGTATCCATCACTCAAATTCTGGATTGCGGTTCGATATCTTTTGGAAGATACACTGCAGACACACTTGCATGGGAAAAATATTCTGTTTTCTCCCACAACAGATGTCAGGAGGAGTTGGAGAAATTTTTTAAGGCACCAGGATTAGTTGCTCAGAAGAAGGCATACTTTGAGGAATACTATAAAAAAATTAGAGCTATGAAGGGATTGCAAGCAGAGCAAGAAACAACTCAAACTGATTCCTATCAAAATGGACAGGAGATTACTACACAAGAAGAAAATGGTGTTGATACTGAAGCATCAAAAAAGGAAAGTAAACCTAGCAATACTAGTCAGGAAGAAAATGGTGCTGATGTTCACAGATCAAAAGAGGAAAACAAGCCTAGCAATGCCTATAAAATCCAGATTTTAGATAATCATACCACTGGTAATATTAACCCATCTAGGAGAGGCATTAATGATGGAGTAGAAGAAGAAAGTTACCTTAATGGGAACAGTGGTGGAGCTAGCAAAGAAGATGAAATAGGGGTATGCTTTTCTGCCAGAATACCAAAATATTCTATGGAAGATGGTTCCTCGTCATGTACTCCATCAGTCAAAAGCAGTTCCAAAACTAGACAGAAAGGGAGCCCAGTCAGCAATGAAAACAAGAACAATGGAAGCAAACTGAAGAAGCAGGCATCTAGTATGAGGGTCAAGGTAAACAATTAACGTTTCATTCCAGGTCACCCCTCCTTTACCAATCCCAGGGTTGATAATTCATGTAGGTTGTAATTACTTTCTTTTTAAATCCGTATATCAAGCCCATTAATTTCCTTTTTAAGGGATTGGCTTTTGATCTATGTTCACTGAAGGTATCTTTATCCTGCATGCAAAATACCTAAAGAGCTTGTTTCTACATGCATTGTTGCTAGTTCCTGATAGATGGAAGATCTGTTGATCATCTGCTTTGAATCGAGATGGAAGGCCAGGAGACCAAACACCGTGAAACAAGGACAGATATTCTTGGTTATATTTTCTCTCATTTCCTTATCTTGCTACCCAATCACAGTGGATTGCAGGCCACTCAAACCAAGAGTGAGGCTGTGAGGGGCGTGTCAAGAGAGTGACTCCATGCAATTATGGACAAAACCAAATTCCCCCCCTACCTGCCTGATTAGCCCCTTGCTTTTATTTTCTTGAATAAGCTCTAATAAGTGTGTTGTGTTGCATGTAGTTGTTGTGATTGTTACACTGCCATCATAGTCTGCCATGATATTGAAATGTTTTCCTGTCAAATTAAAGCTTACATGACTTTTCTATGTTCTCTGCAATTTGTGCAAGGCTTTCTGATTGCGCTATCAATTACCAATACCAATGTCCTAATTATCAATTTTAAATTGCGTTCTCAACTAGGGGACTGTCGCTTCTGCTGCAAACAGAAAAAAATCGGACTGCAGAATGAGCAAAGATGTGGTTAAGCCATCCGAGAAGCCAAAGCCATCTGTTTGTAAGGAAATTACAAGCACGGCAGATGTTAGTCTTGTTTCAGGCAAAAGAATTACCACCAAGACCGCAAGCAACAAAAAATCTGACCAGGTTCAATCACATAGACAACGTAGGGAAGTACAATCCAGTGCAACAGTACTTCATGCTTCATTAACAAAGGGCAAAATAGTCTCACTGTCTTCTAATATTAGAGGCGGTCCACCTAAAACACATTCAACTCCCAAAAGCTTGTCAGACAGGCTCCCAGGAACATCATCAGTTCTCACTCGATCTGTTCAGGTAGATCATCTGGTCCGTGTTCACTTGGGCACTCCAGTGTTCTCTGCTTGTTAATGATTTTCACTGATTGTTCATCTGCATTTATATATGCAGAGAAGTTCGAAAGAGATGACCACCATTAGTCATTTGAGAAAATTCAGTGTAGATAACAGGTTTGATGTCGCATAAGACCTCTCTCTCTTCCTCTCGCATCAGGTTTTAAATTTGGATAATTTTTCAGGAGCTGTGATGGATTTGGTCAGAGGTCTTTAGGGTTGAGTGGCCACCATAGTCTTCCAGAGAGTAGAGAATCTGAGAGCCAGAGACCAAAAGTCGTGTAATGCATCATAATTGGACCTCTCTTCTTGAGGGTTTATAGCATTTTAAACTTTTCCAATTCTGAGTGGATGGCAGATGGCTATTGCCAATTGCTTCTGCTAATAAGTTTTGTATTTTAAATGATCATTTAAGATATTAGAACTGAATTCGATTTCTTCAACAAATATCAGGTTAAAAACTCTTCCTGACCGGGATAAATCAAATCAGAACACTGGACCTGAGCGTAGGCCCGTCAGTTCTGTCAAAGGACGGAGACAGAAAAAGGTGAACCTTGTTGTGTACCTGATATATTCAAGTTACGCGTGCATAGTTTCTAGTCTAATCATTTTGATTCTAAACCCTTTCATGGGTTACTGCTTTCAAAATAGTCTTGTAATTGAATATGAATGCCTGTGTCCCAGATGAAGCAGCAGGCAATGGTCCGTAGAATCTATAAAAAAGAGATCATGCCATCACAGTGATGTTTTGATTATTGTACTGATTGACTGCAAGTAAATGTAAAACCTGCTTTATTTTATTTAGATCGGGAAAATCATATGCTTTTTTGAAACCATGTGCTATGGCTCGAATCCGTAGTCAATCCTATTTTCGATTGGAGCAGTCAATGTTATTCGCAGGTTGTGCTTCTTTTTTTTTTTTTTTTCATTTTTAGCAGAAACTTATAGATTACTAGAAATGAGAATTAGTCTTGAAGATGATATATAGATGATGTGTTTTTCTGTGGAAGATACTGAAAATGATGCAAATGGCCTGAAGGTAGCACATGTTTATATAATACCATGATTCACTCTTGTTAAATGTGTTTCCTTTGTGTGTGCATATGCAATTTTTAACAAATGGTTTCTTATAAATATCTTATTTTACTCTTCTTTATGATATTTAGGAAAATACAGTGACCAATACATAAATAGAAATCAACTTATCAACCACTATACATAATTCTATCCGACATGATACTAGGTGATTCTATGGCATCAGTCCAGTAGTGTATTTTGGCTCCCTGCATTTCATTCTGCAGAATCCTCGTTTGAGGATGAACTTGGGATTGTTATACATTATAAGCAAACTTATATTATAGAGCTGTAAGGCTGTTTTGTGATTTGGAACAGTTTTCCTTAATCCATCATTATAGCAAGAAATTGAAGTTCCATTTAGGAAAATTTCTGGCACTGCCATTGTACTGGCACTCCATTAAGATTCCAGTTTTTGTGGATTCCATATGGATCCGCATGATGGGATCTAAAAATACTGACATCTGACACTAGATGTAATTACCATTGGAATACTGAACAGTTCTTCATTACTGTAGGCCATTTTCATTGTTCATTGTTGGCTACAAACTCTAAAGGTCATCCTGTTATTGGAATGCTCTACCTTATCTAACTAGATTCTTTGCACCACTGTGCTGGCTCTTGTGCCATTAACTCTATGAATTTATCTCGCTAATAACTCCGGGTCTCATATTTAATTCTATATTGATACCCTGACAAACTAGGATTATATACCTACTTGTTGCTAGGCAGGCTCTTCCTCCAATCTACAAGCTAGCATCATTGATGATATTCTGTTTTCTTCCGAGTTTAATCGTTATTTCTCGTTGAATCTGTATGATCAATGTTTGCATGATAATTTCTTCTGACACTTTTGGATTATTATAAATCTGGTTTTCTAACGTTGTCTGGTATCTGATACTTTTATCTGTTTCAGATGATAAACATCATTTTATCTCCATTTAGTAAAACTCTTACTTCCAATTGATGCATGCATTTGCTCTGCAGGGATTAGATGAAATCGATGCCAGAATTGGACCAAAATCTGACTCATCCAAGGGGACGGGCAGTCAGAGGACCTCAAATCTAAAGCCCGTGCATAAGGTCAAATATTATCCTGTCTCTCATTTATATGCTTATAGTTTTCTATTTTTACTTCGAAGTTGGAACTTTAGAATTAAGATCCCCCCACTTTTGTTTTTCTCTGTTACAAAATTGAAACAAGCTGATAACAGTGTCCTGTTATGAGATAATGCCCCCTTTTCCATCAATTGTGAAGAAATTTCTGAATCATGGTTGGTAATTTCAGATTGTTACATCTCAGTCTGTATACCTGACACGTCAAAAGGATTCAAGGTATGAAACATCTGCTTTGCGTTTCCCTTTTCCATCTTTCGTATCTGAAAACTTTGGTCATTTCCTGCTGATAAACTTGACTCCCTGTTGTACGGAATTTTTCTAGATTTGTTTAGGTATTGATACATGTTAAACCTTTCTCTGCACAATCTCCAGACACATTGATGCACGCATGCATGGATTATTATCTCATGACAATTGTGATCTGTTTTCTGTGGCTTGGACTAATACGATGCCATCACGCACAGACAGAGGATGCCGATTTGGCTTTGAGAGTTTAGCAGGTAGAGGGAATTGAGGTCTTGTGATGTTCACAGCCCACTGAATCATTCGTCTGAACTGCAGATGACAGGGCATGCACAGTGATTATCAATGTAGCTAGAGTCTAGACAAAAGGTAGGTTGGAAATCTTGATACAGGAAGTAGAAAAACTGCATGAAGAATCAAAAGCAGATTTGTAAATTGGAAACGTGCCATTCTTGAAGGCTGACATGTTTAGTTGAAACTAGTTTCAGGATATGACGGTACTTGTATAAATGAATGAGTCCTTCTTTTGCAGCTATCATGAGAACAAATCATAGCTCAAAGTGTTAGCAATCTCTGAAATAAAATTTAGTTACTTTGTGAATAAGAAAATATAATTGATCTTAAAGGTACGAATTTGTAGTTCAATGATTTATTGATGATTTTTGCTCTTTTGAATCCACTTTACGAGTCTTCCTCAAATATCCCCTCTCTAGCTTTGGATGCCAATATCCACAAAAAATTCAAGCCAACATAAGAGCAGGTTTCATCTGGCATGCTTAGAGATGTTTCGACAATTGCCAGTAAAAAGGAGAAATGATTGGGAATTTAGATTCAGAATAACAATTCAGTCCAAAATATGAACGGTGGCATTGATTCTTTAACATGTTGATATTTCTAACAAAGTGAGGCTATAAACGAATCAATGAAGAAGAAGTTTAGACCTATTCTTGCCAATTGGTCTCCAGAGAGCAAGCAGAGTTGCTTCCTTGTACACATGATCTTGTTGTCAATCCAATCAAAAGGCCCTTCCCCCTTGGGTGTACAACTAAAGCCAACACCGCCGCACCGGTGTCCCAACCAGATTCACGAAGGCTCCACCATTCTTCCACCCACTTCCTCTAGCAACCCCTGATGCAGAATAGATAAGCACACTATGATCGTATCTTTAAGCAATTTCGAGAAAGAAAGATCATCATCCAGTATCGACTAATGTAGGCAGCTTTATATTCTTTTCTTCTATATTTAAAGAAAGCTGTTGGTGACTATTGCAAAGTTTAGATTGAGGTGATAAAGAGATATTTTGGCCCAAAAAACACATGCATGAGAAAAAGCTACGACACTTTCCTGAAAGAACTGGTTGCAAGCGGTCCATGATAACTGACAAACAAATGAAAGGATCCATATCTGCAACATGCTTTACAATGTCCTCCTCGCTTCTGGATGCATACCCCAAGATGTGGCGACAAAAGAAGAGAGCTCTACTTATAACAATCACCTCTGTGATTGCAAGAACCATTACGGCCCAAACAGCCATTTTAGCTGCCTGAGGATTTCCAGCTCCTAACACATTTGAAACCCGGGTGCTACAAAAAGGTTCAAAATTTTCCTTCAGAAAGAGTAATGACAAGGAAAAGGAAAAGAAAACCCAGTTACATGATGTATATGCAATAGAGTTATAAACAAGTTTAGTACAAAACCTTACTGTGGCCCCTAACCCATAAGGAATGAAGTAATGCAGATAGGTGATTTTAAAGCTGCAAGCAATCGCTTGGAGGAATCAAAAGCATACCAGTTAAAACCTCTTGCAAACTGAAAGGATACCATGTAGAGAGAACAGAAGTAAAAGCCCAGGTAGCAAAATAAGCACCTCATAAGACTAAAGAAATTGGCACACAAAGGATGATATTAGATCCCTATCAATGTTGTCAAAATCGCGAATTGACTCGTAAAATCATATGATTTTACGAATCAACATGTATCTAATATGTAAAATCGGACTAAAAACTTGAAAATCAGTAAAATCGGTTTAAACTCGATCAAACTCGGTAAAATCGCTAAACTCAGACTGATTTTACAAGTTTAAAAGAAGTATAAAATTGTGTAATATGATAATCTATATCTTAGCATTTTTATTGTTCCAAATTTATATCTTGCAAAACTTGTGCAATATAATAATCAAAAATTTGATTTTGACTATAATTATTATAACTTTTTTAACGATATAAGTTACTTGTGAATTTTAATTCTGTAAAATGAAAAAACTTATTCATTTTTAACAGTTTCTTATGTAAACTATTAACATATCAATTGGCATATTCCTAGGGACTTGTTTATTGTAAATAATGAAGTGAGTCGATTTGTCCAAAAAATAAAGAAATTAATGTGAAAAAAATAAAGGTTTTTGAACTTTTCTATTGTTTATTACACTTTTATTTTAATTGTGTTATATTGTTAATTATTATTTGACTGAAATTGTTAATATATAATTAGTTAAAACATTTTGCTTATGATTTTATGATTGAGTTTACAATCTGAGTTTATATGATATATTTTGTGTCGTGTTAAAAAATATGTTTTTAACAATCTTGAAACTACTATAAACAAAATGGGGGGGGGGTAGGTTTAGAACACACAAAGTTTTCTCACATTTCGAAGAGTACTTCATGAAGAATCCCAACAAGATATCATTTAAACCAATATGTTAGACTGATAGCAAATGCTGCTCCTATAATTCCCATTTCTGCTTTAA
>Ga0307515_10019296_pt1 | contig 12286 bp, 6 predicted proteins | sample 17_EM_MG_FD_194513 | JGI IMG/M metagenome (GOLD analysis project Ga0307515, IMG submission 194513) | Populus trichocarpa ectomycorrhiza microbial communities from riparian zone in the Pacific Northwest, United States - 17_EM | ecosystem: Host-associated > Plants > Roots > Unclassified | place...
ATTTCTCTATAATAAGAAAAGAAACATTTAATTGATTAAATTAACATATTTAAATATTTATTTTGAATATATTCATAACAAAACCCTTAAAGTATCATAAACTCTAATATTTTAAATAACTAATTATAAAAAAATAAAACTAAAATTAGATAATGAAACAAATAGAAAAGATAAAGAAAATTTACCTAAAAGCATAAAGCAAAAGGTAAAAAAGATTAATAAATGAGAAATTTGCATATAGGAGACCTTCTTGTTTTGTTAGACAAGGGAAGATAAAAATACAAAAGTGAAAGGGAGAAAAATTGAGGAGTTGTAATTATATATATATATATATATATGAGTCAAGTTAGTCAACAATAATAAAAGATTAAAACTTTCAGAGCAACAATTCACATTTCACACCCACTAATATATTAATATTTTAATAAAAAAAAATAAGGGGGCAATTGCCCCCTTTTGACCCATTGTGGCTCCGCCACTTGACATACCTAATATGTCTCCAGCATAAAATTTCTTCCCTCCAGTCCACGACTCCGGGTAACCATCCAGAGTCCAGCCCAAATCATCTCCAACAATGTAGGTGACTGGTCCCTTTGCTCGAGCAATATAGCATTGTTGAAATATTAGACTCAACAGTGTAGCTATGGTGGCGATGATTGCATTCATCTTGTTTGTTAATCAGGAGGGGAAAAGAACAGTATATTGTTTAATTTAACTTTTTATGGTTCATATATATATATATATACACAAACAGGAAAACACCAGTACAAAGATATACGTACGGAAAGAAAATTTAATTACAGTTATAATATCAATTATTTCCATTTCTCACACAAAAATATATAGCAAGCATATCGAAATTTTCCTAATACTATATATTACAAGAGATTTTACCTCCTACCATAAGGACTCATCCAATTTGAATACCTCATCATCTTCTGATTACTTCATATTAACAATTACATGTATGGCATAATTTTTTATGCAATTATTTTTATTAATAACAATTGTTAAGATTTTATAAGATTTTTTTTTAATTTAAAAATTCTAATACTAGTTGGATTCTATATTAATTCTTAATAAAAATTTATTTTTCTAGAAGGATTTAGGTGTTTAACTAATACAATATATACAAACATGCAGTCACACACTAATACAAAAATATATGAAAGGAAAAAGTAATTATAATTATAATATTAAATATTTTCGTTTTCCACACAAAAAATATAGAAAATATATCAAAATATTTCTAATAATATTACAAGAGATTTTACCTACTATAATAGGAACTCATCCAACCTGGATACCCAACTTAGATCTTGATCCTTTAGTTATTTCATATTAACAAGGACACATGTCAAATAATTTTTTATATAATTATTTTTATTAATAGCAATTGTTAATATTTTTATAAGATTTTTTTTTAAAATTTTAGAATCCTAGTGCTGGTTGGATTTTATATAATTCTTAATAAGAATTCATTTTTCTATAAGGATTTAGGTCTATAACTAGTATGATATATACAAATAGTCACACACTAATACAAATATATATAATTAAGAAAAATAATAATTACAGTTATAATATCAAATATTTTCATTTCCCACACAAAAATATAGAAAATATGTCAAAAGTTTCCTAATAATATTACTAGAGATTTTACCAATTACAATAAAGACTCATCCAACTTGTATACATCACTTAGATCATGATCTTTAAGTAACTTTATATTGACAAGGACACGTATCGTATAATTTTTTATATAATTATTTTTATTAATAGTAATTGTTAAGATTTTATGAGATTTTTTCTAATTTAAAAATCATAATGATAGTTATATTCTATATTAATTCTTAATAAGAATTCATTTTTGTAGAAGGATTTAGGCTTATAATTGACATGATATATACAAATAGTCATACATTAATGTTGTTCAAGGAATAAGGTAACTTAACACCTAAAAGGGGGTGAATTAAGTATATTGCTAATTTCGATAATTAATGCAAATTACTCTTAATAAATACAATAACCAACAATATAATTAAAGTACTTAAAGTAAAGAGACAATTGAGAGAATTTGCAAACTCGTTTTTAACATGGTTTGACAAGCCTACATCCACACCTCAAGTACCAAACCGTACTTGAATATTGTATTCTTTCACTAGTCCAAGTTTAAGAGTGCAATATCCATTTGATGAATCCATACCAAGCTTTTTACACCACTTGAAGAAACTTCTTCAAGACTTTTTCCACTTGAAGATATGTCATCTTCAAGATTTTTCGTGTGGTGAAATTCCTTCACCAATTCTAAGAGTTTTTATCTAACTCTCAAAGGTTTACAAGAATGATTTTGTTTTTAAACAAACTCTCTTATTAAAGTGGATAATACAATTGAAGTTCTAATATCTCTATAACTCACTAGATAACATTTATAGGATTTAAAGGTGTTTAAGTATAGTGAAAATGTGATTGAATACTTTTATGTTAGAATATGAAGATTTAATAGCACAAATTAGAGTATGATTAATGATCGATGGTTTTATAGTTGTTTTGCTCTTAGAATAACTTGTATATGATACATGTTCGGATTTTGTACTTAATTCTGCAATTATACAAGCTACACATATATTTCTAAAAAAAACTAGTCGTTTATAGCCGGTATTATTGCTCTAACAGCTAAAACAGTAGACCGGTTCAGATTGATCAAGCAAATTAGTCGACCTGTTCCTACAAAATTCTTAGGTGTTCATCACTGATGAATAATTAGTCGACCAGTTTATTTGGTAACACCAAATGATCGACCGGTTTATGCAGTATTCTTGGTTTATCATATTAACTTAGATAAAATCTTAGAACCGTCTATTTAAATTTTATTATCAGTCTTTCAATGTATGCAGAGTGAAGTGTGTAAAATCATTTTAATTGTGCTATCAAGTAAGATATAAAGATTTATATTCAAGCACTAAAATAAACATTTATTCCAAGTCTTCACTTTGCTTTCTTCTTAGACTTTCTAATTGATTTAGTCATGAATTCTATCATGCTTGTTAATGTTTTCTTCATATAAAACATCTTTAAAGTTTATTCTCGACCAATCATATTATTAGTTTATTTTACATTTTATTTTTATCATTAAAAAATATAAAAACATGAATGTATGACACTAAAGATCAACAATAATACGAGTATATATGAAATAAAAAAATTCAATTACAATTATAATATCAAATATTTCCATTCCTCACACAAAAATATAGAAAAATATGTCAAAACTTTCCTAATAATATTACTGAGATTTTACCTGCTACAATAATGACTCATTCAACTTGTAAACCCAACTTAAATCTTACTAAAACTATTTATTTGGGCTGGCCAGTACTCAGGTTCAAATGGAGATGCTATGGGCCCAAGTCTTCTGTTTGGTCCAATGTCACTACTTCTTTGACCTTGTAAGTTGTAACCATCTTGAAAACCCAGGAGTGGAGCCGAAATTTGAAACCCAACAAAAATTAAAAAATCTTTGCCATAAAAAATACAACAGCCAATTGAGAAACCAATAACCCATGAATCGACTTCATCTATGGTGATAATGGAATGGCAAGACATGGGTTGGTCAAGCAAATCATTGGCAGTGCTGGTGGTGGTGGCATCTTTTTTACTGACTCGTCACCATTTGCAAAACTCTTGGATTTATGCGTCAAACTCAGGTCCTCTAGGGATGCTCGTAGCGTACATGGACGTCTTATCCAAACCCCATTTTGCGAAGAAGTTTTTATACAGAATAGGCTTATTGATGTTTATGGAAAATGTGGTTATTTGGATTATGCACGCAAAGTGTTTGATAGAATGTCCGAGAGAAATGTTTTTAGTTATAATTCGATTATTAGTACTTTAATGAGATGGGGTTTTGTTGATGAGAGTGCATGGTTGTTTTCATTAATGCCTGAGAAGGATCAGTGCTCGTGGAATTCGATGATTGCTGGGTTTGCGCAACATGATCGGTTTGAAGAAGCTTTGGATTGGTTTGTTAGGATGCATAGGGATGATTTTGTGCTGAATGATTATTCCTTTGGTAGTGGTCTTAGTGCATGTTCGAGGTTAAAGGACTTGAAATTGGGTGCTCAAATTCATGGTTTGATATCAAAATCGAAGTACTCCTTGGATGTTTTTATGGGGTCTGGTCTTATTGATTTTTATTCAAAATGTGGTTTAGTGGGTTGCGCCCGAAGGGTTTTTGACGGGATGGAGGAGAAGAATGTTGTTTCCTGGAACTGCTTGATTACTTGTTATGAACAAAACGGTCCTGCAATTGAAGCTCTGGAAGCTTTTGGAAGGATGACAGAGCTTGGGTTCAAACCAGATGAGGTTACGCTGGCTAGCGTCGTCAGTGCTTGTGCAACTTTGGCGGCATTCAAAGAGGGTGTGCAAATTCATGCCCGTGTGGTGAAATCTGATAAATTTAGGAATGATCTTATCTTGGGCAATGCATTGGTTGATATGTATGCAAAATGTGGTAGAGTTAATGAAGCGAGATGTGTTTTTGATAGGATGCCTGTTAGGAATGCGGTGTCTGAAACCACCATGGTCAGTGGGTATGCAAAGTCAGCAAGTGTGAAAGCCGCAAGATCAATGTTTGCTACAATAAAGCAGAAGGATATAGTTTCTTGGAATGCACTTATTGCGGGATACACACAGAATGGGGAGAATGAAGAGGCACTGGGACTCTTTCGAATGCTAAAGAGGGAATCTGTTTGTCCGACCCACTACACCTTTGGGAACCTGCTGAATGCCTCTGCAAATCTTGCTGATCTGGAGCTTGGCAGGCAGGCACATAGTCATGTTGTTAAGCATGGATTTAGGTTCCAGTCTGGTGAAGAGCCTGATATTTTTGTGGGAAATTCTCTCATAGACATGTATATGAAATGTGGATCTGTTGAAGAGGGACTTCGGGTTTTTGAAAACATGGTGGAAAAGGATCATGTATCATGGAACACCATGATAATAGGGTATGCACAAAATGGCTACGGAATGGAGGCCCTCGAACTATTTCAGAAAATGCTGGAATCTGGAGAGAAACCAGACCATGTTACTATGATTGGTACTCTATGTGCTTGTAGCCACGCAGGGCTTGTTGAAGAGGGACGGCGTTACTTTTTCTCAATGACTAAGGAACATGGTTTGCTACCAGTGAAGGACCATTATACATGTATGGTCGATTTACTAGGCCGAGCTGGTTGCCTTGAGGAAGCAAAGGATTTGATAGAGTCAATGCCTAAGCAGCCTGATGCTGTTGTCTGGAGCTCTTTGCTTAGTGCTTGTAAAGTTCATCGCAACATTACTCTAGGGAAGTATGTGGCAGAGAAGATTTTTGAAATTGACCCTACAAGCTCTGGACCATATGTTCTTCTTGCAAATATGTATTCTGAGCTTGGCAGATGGGGTGATGCTGTAAGTGTAAGAAAACTGATGAGGCGTCGCGGAGTAGTTAAACAGCCTGGTTGTAGCTGGATTGACATACAGAGCAATGTGCATGTTTTTATGGTGAAAGACAAAAGGCATCCTCAGAAGAAGGAAATCTATTCAATCTTGAAACTTCTTACAAAGCACATGAGGCAAGCTGGATATGTCCCTGATGCCAGTGATCATGAGGCTTACGAGGAACCAAGCGAATTAGAATCAAGCTCTTGTTTCCATATGGAAATGCAAGCAGAGGCTGCCGTCATGTAATTTTTTCGGAATATTATATTTAAACACTCATTCTGTTACCAAAGCATGATCGATTTTATGGTTCAATAGCACGAATAAAATTTCTCTATTATGTTGTCCTTGAAAATGATATTCTTAATACAAGCCCGCAAACTTCTACAAGGGCAGGTTTCTTTTTTTTTCTTTTTTTTTTTTGCTATACACATGATCTATATGGCATACATCTTTCAAAAGATAGGACCCCTCTGGATTGGAAGTAGTGCCAATGTTTTATCAACGAGTTCTTAATGAAAAACTAACCCCAGCACAGGGAGAACTACTTGCCAGCACAAACAGAACCATTTCATGACAGGTCAAACCAACTATCTAGGTCTTATATTTTGATAGACAAGGAAACATATTTAAACTCATTTTGATCTCCTTCAAGATTCTTTTAGTTTGATGAAGCCCATTTGATATCCCCACATGGAAACCAGTGACCAAAATAGTTTGGTGAGATTCAGAACACATGCAGGGATTCAGAACACATGCAGGGATTTAAAACCTGTTACCAACATACAAGTTTAACTAGTTCCATCAAAAGATTGTGTTTGGTTTCAAGGTAGTTTTCATGGTTACAGGTAGAAAAAAAAAGATTAGAAAAAAATAATTTTAAAATATATATTTTAAAAAATATATATGCTTGGTTAAAATTATTGTGAAATAGATTTTTATCTGTAAAATAAATAAAAAATAAAACTTCATAAATAAAAACTAGACTATTTTAATTTTTATAAAATCAATATTTAAAATAAAAATATATATAAAATTCATGATAAAAAATAAAAATTATTTAGCTAACTAAATGATTTTTTTTTTTTGGTGTTGATCGGAAAAAAAACACAAGTCTCGACAATACAAAACTGTCTCCTCAGAAATTGTAGACTTGAGGGAATGAAGTGTAGATTTACGTGCCCATTAATTTAAACAATAAAAATGGAAAAAAAGATTGCCTATTATTGCCAATATCAAATTTAATCCCTGCTCTTTTAATTTTCCAATGCAACGATGGAAAATATCCACGTTTGAGCATTCAATACCCCACATGGAAACTTTAAAGCAAAATGAAGTGTAGAAACATGTAGCTAGGGAGAAAAGCATCCAAGTTGTTATACTGACATCTTGAGAAGTGGGACATGAATCATAATAATGAATAAAAATTATTTAATTTAAATAATAAATATGTTGATATTAATTAAAAATAAATTTAAAATAAAAAAATTATTTTAAAAAATAATATTTATCATTATCTCAAATATCCTATAGATGACAATGATGGAAGAATAAGATTCTAAGGGAGCACACAAATTTACAAACAAGCTAGCATACACCACCTTTATAATATTGTTTTGAAATAGAAAGGAATTTTTTTTTAAAAAAAAATTATTTTTATATCTTCATTTTATTTAAACTTCTTTAATATATATATTTTTTCTGTCATAAGACAATGAGAAAATGCAACTAATGGAGGTAACTCTAACTCTAACTCGGCGTAAAATTAATTCATATACCAATATCTTACAGCTTCCTAGTTTCATTTCCTATTGAGAGGATACTGTGCTGGGGATTATTACATGCATCATGTCAACTATTGATAAGAAAATCTAAACTAGGTAACTTGTTAATTTGTCCTCGTAGGTTTACAGAGTTTGAAAATATGGTTGGAATTGTATTTTTTAAAAATTTAAATTTATTTATTTAATTTTTTAGATTGTTTTGATGTAGTGATATAAAAAATAATTTTTTAAAAATAAAAAATATTATTTTAATATATTTAAGAAACCTAATCAAAACTTTATTCCGTCACAAAACCAACACAAAAGTTGGAACCGAAAGAAAATTGGTTTATTCAACAAGCATGTCTACTTGTCTGCTTTCTTATCTGTATCATGCCTGCCTTTCATCTCCCTCCATCAATCTCTCACGAGCTTCTCCACCTCGATTCTGTCTATATTGTTATCACTTGTCAACCTTCATGCCAATACCTCGTGCAGGTCTGGCACTCTAGCTAACTTTCCTCTTACATGTTGTAAAATAACAACCAGTCTATGAACAGAACAAGTCCAATTGGCAAAAGGGTCTAATCCGTAAGGAAAATGGCAATGGAAATGGGCCAACCTGATCGACAAACATTTCGATTTACATAACCTTCATGGTTATTCCAATGGACACAAGGGTCTATTACGTTTGGAAAATTTATCAATCCACTAAACAGAAGAAAGACTATGAAACTATGACAGCAGACAGGCAACACTTTCACACAAGCAACAGCTTCTCCTGAAGTTTGCAATTATTCCAGTACACGCCTGGGTTCAATACGATGTGAACTATTCAATGACATCATTTTTTTTTGTATTTTGTTTTTAGCTATCACTGTGCTCAAAGAAAGTAAAAGAACAGGAAATAATGGCAGAATAAGACAGAGACGACTCATGATGATGATACAATTTGTTCTTTATTATTTTGATATTAATTTCTTTGGCTGCTATCTTTAGTAAATTCCAAAAACATGTGAAATGTCTTGTTAACACTCGTGAGAGGGAGAGGGAGAGGGAGATAGAAAGACAGAGATTCAGCAGAATCATCAAACAAGTGAACCCTTGAAACTGCTGATGCTAGGACAGTATCTTAACCTAAGAATAACATAAGAAATAAACCTGTAAACCAAGATGAAACATACCATGATCACCACATTCCTCCACTTACCATCCTCTCCATATCCTTCTTCTCTAAGCAAATCTTCTGCACTAACCATGCATTTCCCAAACATGTACTCCAAGCACTTCCCTGAATTTGAGAACTCATTTATCAAAAACCCTTCAAATGGATACTTAAACAGCGATATATAGTGCATAAAAATCCAATAATTTGGCATTCCATGCTTCGATATGAAGTAGCCAGAGAACAAGAAGAATGATCCCATCACCCCTGAAATCACCGAATTTCCAACGATGAAGTTAGGTACTAGAGCACTGAAACATACCACAACCGAATTCGCTGTGTAGAGAATCAACCAGATTAACAACAAGAAATGCATGAATGCCATGAAATTTGGGTTCAGTCCCACTAGCCAATATAGTGGAATTGTGAATAGTATGGCAAGGATGAGTAGAAATGGCAAGTAAACTAGTCCATTGGCAATGGCATATGATGAGACTCTATAGCTCCCACAAGATGTCTCCTTCATAAGAATCTCCCTTTCTTGCAAGAAGATCGGTAGAGCTTCTGTTGTGCAAGATAACAAGAAAGTCAGTATAAAAGCAAATAGTCCTACCCTTTCTTCTGCTCCAGTCAAATCATCTTTAAGGTTGTAGAAGATAGAACCCAAAACAAGTCCAGAAATCAGCATTTGAATCGTTCGGCATGCAAAAAGCTCCTTGGTTCTGAAAATGTTCTTGGAGAACCTATGAGTGAGAATCAAAGTTTCTTGCAACCTTGAGTTAGCAAAACCAAGAGGAAAATCAAACCCAAAATCGATACTTTCCTCATCTACCACTTTAGACTGCTGAAAGAGTTGTTGAAGAGTGAACTTGCCACTTCTACTCTCGCCAACTTCTACTTTCTTCTGCCGAGATTTTGTTGTAGATGATGATAGCAGTTGTGGTTGAGTTTCTTGCTGCAAAACTTTCCTTTGTTGTTGAACGGTGTCAATTGACTCTAAAGCAAATTCAACAACATTGGCATGAAGAGGAAGCTGCATTCCCATTGTCCTCAAATTAACACCAAGCTGATCCACCGTGCCATGATGCAAGACTGATCCATTAGCCATCAGAAGTACTGAATTGAACAACTTCACAATCCGAAATCCGGGTTGATGAATGCTTAGTATTATAGTTCGGCCCCTTGTCTCTGCCATGAGCTTCAGCATATCAATAATCTGCAAAGCAGAAGTGCTATCAAGACCTGAAGTTGGTTCATCAAGAATTAGCACTTCAGGATCATGAATGACATCAACTCCTATCGACACACGACGCCTTTCTCCGCCGGATATCCCACGAACCCGGTCGTCACCAACTCGAGTCATGGCTACGTGATCCAAGCCTAACTCATGCATTAAGAACTTAACCTCAGAGCTCAGTTGATCTTGAGGAAGCCTTAGACGTAGCTTGGCGCTAAACATGAGTGTTTCTTCAACTGTAAGGAGAGGAAAGAGGGTGTCTTTTTGGGTGACATAGCCTGAAGCCTTCTTGAACTGAGCTTTGTTAATAGGGTTTTGGTTGACAAAAATGGAACCACTTTGTGGGGTGAGTTTCCCAGCTAGGACTTCAAGTAAGGATGATTTACCTGCTCCACTTGGACCAACAATAGCGAGGATTTCCCATGGCTTTGCTTTGCAATAAACATCTTTCAAGACATGCCTGGCTCCAAGGCTTGCTTCTTCAAGATTTGTCACTTGTTGTTTCGGTTCTTGATTTATTTCTTGCTTTTTGGTGAAGATTTTAAAAGGGTGCTCTCTTTTTTTGGTGGAGATTTTGTAGGTGATCCCTATTGCTTCAATCTCCCAGCCTTGTTTCTTCATTGCACTCTTTTGCTCCATTATTCTGGTTTGGTTTCTCAAGACCGAACCATCACCAGCTAATAAGTACGTACGGCTATTCTTTTTTTCTTTATTCTTTTTTCCTGTAGAACAATGGAAGGGTGCAGTGACAATTGCAACCTAGAAATTGTTAAACGCTTCACGTGAAATTGTTCTTGATATTTCTTTGTATTTATATATTTTCTTATGGAAGATTTGGATAGCTCACGTGTTCTGCTACTTGTAATCTTATAGTTTCTCGTTGTATAGTTTTGGTCTTTAATTTGCACTCTAATAATTTGTATTTTTATTTGGGTTATTAATTAAAAAAGAAATTAAAAGAGTTCAGTCTTTCAGTAAAATGATTAACGGGTTGATCAACTTTTCACTAATGAAAACAAGGGTTAAGAGCTCATATCACAAGTTAATTATCTTTTATCTTTAGATATAATTAAATTAAGTTCTTAATCTATATTGCTAGAAACATTATATATATTAGGCCAAACTATCATAATTAATTACATAATTTATGTACAAATTATACCCTTACAAATTAACTAGACAAACAGAAAGCATTCATGTGCAAAATATCACACAACTAATTTTAACAGTATAAATAGAAAATCTTGACAGAATGATAGGTTAGGAATTTAATGTATATTTAGAGATAAAATTAGCTTAGTTAAATATATAAGAATATATTAAAAAAATTGCTCTATTATACAAGGATAAATTAAAATTGTTAAACTAGAAAACAAAATAAGATATATTTGTTTTGCTTACGAATCACGAATTTTATTTCAAGAATAATCAGCTAGGGAGCCTTAGTAAACTATATCTAATTAATAGTATTAATTGAAAACTATATGCATTTTTCCGGCCAAACAAAAAGTTTTGGAACTACAGAAAACAATTGGCTAGGTTTCTTGTACATGTAATATGAGTGCCTGGAGTCGGCCCCGAATGGAAAAAAACATAAATTAATAATTAACCATTTTGGAAGCATATGCAGGCAGCAAGCCACCAAACATAGGGGTGAGGACGGAAAACCATGGTCCCAATGGGTCCTCGAATTTGTGGCTGAAATCACATTAAATCATAATGGCTATTAACCTATGAAATCTCTTTTATTAATAGGATAGAGCACTATATATATATATATATTGGGTTGTTGAAAATGGCTGTGAAATTATAGGGAAAGGAAATTGTTAAATTTGTCGGTAAATTTGTGGTTAATGAATTTTTTGATAGCTTTATAGATGGATCATTACTCGCTTTAATTTGTTAATAATTTTCTTGATATTATTTAATATATCACTGATAGGATAATTGTATGTAATTTTATCGATAAATTGTAATGAAATTTGCATTAATTTATTTTCAATTCTCTGTAATATATTGATGGACTTATTCCGTGTGAATATTCCTACTGCGATTCCCTCGATATATGCCGTGAAAATATTCCTGTCAGTGTTTACTAATGGATTTAGCAATGGAAAAATTTGATTGGTAAATATCACTGCAATATACCGATGAAAAAAATTCATTACTATTTCTATTTATATTTTTTAATTTTCTAGTAGTATAATTTGTTGATTACAGTTGCAGAGCAAAAAAATTGGCAAACAAAGCTAAAACTTTAATGTTTTATATAAGTTAGATAAATAAGATTATTTATGAGACAGTTGGATTTTTAATAAGAAAAATACTAAAAGGATTCATTAAACATAAGAATATAGAAATATGTAATTAATGAAAAGTATTCATAGAAATTATGACAAGAAATATTATTGTTACTAGCTGCTTTAATATATGATTTATATTATTTCTTAACATATATTTAAAAGATTTTTTATTTTAAAACTTGTAAAGATCAATATTATTTTATGCTATTAATTAAATTTTAACTAAAAATAGAACAATAATAATGATATTTTAACTCATAACTGTTTATAACATGATATGAAAAAAAATCATTTAAATTTAAGATATCGTGAGTTTGAAGTTATGAATTATATTATTTAA
>Ga0307515_10019297_pt1 | contig 12286 bp, 4 predicted proteins | sample 17_EM_MG_FD_194513 | JGI IMG/M metagenome (GOLD analysis project Ga0307515, IMG submission 194513) | Populus trichocarpa ectomycorrhiza microbial communities from riparian zone in the Pacific Northwest, United States - 17_EM | ecosystem: Host-associated > Plants > Roots > Unclassified | place...
ATTGGGCGTGACTGTCGAGGTTCGGCTCCCTTGATTTCGGCAGGGCGCGCGGCGGGTAGAGGAACAGTGTCAAAACGACACTGTTCAAATTCTTTTTTTTATATATATATTTTTTATATTTGTGGGGACCCAAAAATGGGTTACAACAGTTCCCAAGAAAAAAATCATGTTTTTTCAATGTGGGATAAAAAAACCTTTTGATTTAAATACTTCAACTTTAAAGGATAACATAGTATCTTCTCAATGTAGAATTTGAAGCCCTTTCGTATATATACTCTATGTTCCCATGAAAGAAGTTATGTTTTTTCATTGTGGGATTTGAAACCTATTAGTTTATATACTCTATGTTTCCAAGAAAGAAGTTATGTTTTTTCGATGTGGGATAAAAAACTTTTTTGGTTTAAATACTTCAACTTAAGCTTAACATAATATCTTTTTAATGTGGGATAAAAAAAAAATTTAAAATATTCTTTTAAACTTCATTGTTTACAATATGTATAACTTATATTTACATGGATTTTTTCATATGAAATATTAAAACTTTAAATTTTTTTTAATTTTTCCAGATTGATCCGGGTTGACCCGAGTTGACCCGGGTTGACCCATGAAACCCGGGACCCGGCCCCTTGGCCGGGTCAACCCCCGGGCCGGGTTTAATAACTATGGAGGGAACTGTTCACATATCATGTCGGTGATGTCAATTAAAGTCCTCTGAGTCAGTTGCAGGTTAACGATGGAATTACCGACGGACCACCGATGAATTGCGTAACCCAAAGCGCGGGTAATTAATGCATCTTTGATCGTGTGTACTATTTAACATTAGCGAGGGAATTACCGATGGACTGTAAAAATTCTGGAGGGTTTTTTAAAAAAAAAATTAGTGCGAAATTAAAATTTCAAGGTGAATTTACCGAGGGAATCACCAACATATCAATTAAAATTAATATTATTTCATATTATGTCGGTGATTTTATCGGTAAAAACACAATATAAAACCCATCATCTTTTTTTTGGTTTATTAACAATATATTTTTGTTTTTTCTTTTCTTTTTGTATTGTACGTAGATAAAGTTTAAAAGTAAACACACCATTAAGGTAAGCATTTTTTATTCCTAAAGCCTATAGTTGTTTTTGTATTAATTTGTTGCCTATTTTATTGTTTTTATTGCAATAATGATTAATTGTTTTTTTTAACTGTTATTGTTGAATTTATAGTATAAATATTAATTGAATATATAGGAATAAATTTTATTTTTTTTCTCTATTTTATTGTTAAATTTGTATAGATGTTAGCTTATATACATGAATTTTTTCTCTATTTTATGATTAGAAACATTATATTATCATGTTGAAAATGTGATGAAATTGAATAATTCAAAATTTCTGGTAGAAATAAAATAAAATCAATTGGATTGTGGCATGATATTTTGAATATTTGCAGGTTTCAACATTTTGGGTAGTCTACATTATAGGGGATGTGCTACCGAATGTTTTTTAAAAAAATCAAATTTGATTATGTAATTATACTTCAAATAGCAATGATGATGATGTGTCATTAGGTGCCGACCAAGAATAGACATTTGCGTCGACTCATGATGTTGCCTCTTCCAGCGCGGTTCCACAACATAAAGGCAGTATCTCTTCACAGCGGGGTCAATTCTCCAGCAAGTACGAGGCACATTGGAAGGACAACCTTTCAATGTAAGTTTGTTTTGATTTGAATTGGTTTGTGTTTAACAATTTGTGAACAACTAATTAATATTTCATTAATTTTATCGATTTTCAGGTTGACAAACATTGAAGCAGCCTGAGTAATAATATCGGCGTTTAAATCATCGATGGAGATTCCATTGTTTCAATAGAGTCAGGTTTCCAGACATCCTGATTGGAAACCTTATATCGATGCATGGTCTAGAAGATTTAAGGTTAATGTTAACTTAAAATTTTAACTATTTTTTAAATTATATTGAAATTATTGATTTATTTTTAATAAATTATTTATACAAGGAACAAATTCGAGTGGCATAGCGCAAATGACAATGTTGCGAGGAGGGTGTAGGAGAATCACGCTGCAACTAGGTAACATCGAAAACAATATGATATATATATATATATATATATATATATATATATATATATATATATATTAAAATCTAATTTGTAAGTAACTTATATAAAATACATTTGTATCATGTAGGCTACGTGACTTTTGGTATAAAGCACAGAAAAAAGTTAAAAAAATACACCAGAGATAACACTCTACCAGGTTGGAATGACGTGGTGGTTTGGAGGGATTTCAGGTCACCATACATCCTAGAGGATATATGGGTGCAGTATATTCAGCACGTGATGTCTGAGCGGTTCACACGATGCTCACAGTCCAATGTCGAGAATCGGAACCGACAAAATCACGATTCGGTTACCACACACATCGGCGGCTCCATTCCGTTCATTGCACATGCGAAGTGAATGGTAAGATTAATTTTAATGACATCTATCTCATCTCACTGAAAATTATGAGCGAACTCTCGGTGGATTATGAACAACTCCGCCAAATGGTCATGGACATGAGATCACAGATAGGTGGTACGCGTGCGTCCCCTATTTGTTCGTATGGTCCTGGGAACAACCAGCCTCCTCCTTCTCCTCCTCCAACTCAACCATTTTTCTAGTTTAATTTTTATTTGTGCAAATAAAATTGTAATGAATATTTGGATTTTATATTATTCAAATTTATTTTTACATATTTCAATTTTATACAATTTTATTTGTTTAATTATTTTCTTTTTTTATTATTCTATACAATTTTATATTAATTATTCTATAAATTTTATTTTTAAAAATATTTTTTAATTATTACAAACGGAGTTACCAACGACGTCAATCCATCAGTATTTTACAGAGAGTTGGAAAAACTTTACTGCATATGCCACAATCACCGATGGACTAATTTTATCGGTGATTTATTGATGGGAATACCGACAGACTAAATTCATCTGTATTTTCCAAAGAGATGGGAAAAATTTATTGCATATGCCATAATCATCGACGAACATATGCCGATGGAATTACTTAGTCAGCATATTTCCAGTGGGTAATTTTTCTTTTGGCATGTATTTTATGTCTGTAAAACCATCGGTTATAACTTTTTTTTACCGACAGAATTAACGACAAATTATAGAATTACCGACGAATGTTATACCGACAGAGGCATTCCGTCGGTGAATTTGTTGATAAATGTTTCACCAACAGAATGGTAATCTCACGCCGATGGAAAAATTCGATCGGTAAAACTGTCAAATGTAGTGACAATGCATGAACAAATATGTACAGAATTTAAAGCGCATAAGCAAATAAATAAAGGAAATGCATATTAACAAATAAACACACAAACCCAACAATAAAATACAATAATTAGACAAAAACAAAGCTTAGTCCACAAGGTCCCTAGTGGAGTCATCATTCTATCACGCATGTGTGGCATTGCGGCGAATGCGTCCACTCTCATGGTATCTAGGTATCAGAAAAATTGGGAAATGGGTTAGACAAGGATTTCTTGTGTTTTCTTAGTGGAAAGAAGGAATGATCGCCACCTAGTATTTGGTTACTAAGAACCCTAACTGGTCTTAGAGATTGGGCACGATGACTGATTGCGTAAAGGGAAGGTATTAACACCCCAAATACACCTACCTAAGGTAAGTTGCTTTGTTTAATTGTCTAATATATGCTAAGGGGTTATTGTGTTTTCTAATTGTTGGTTTGTCTAAAGTTGAAGACAAGTCCTCCTCGATATGGAGATCCTTATCTTAATGGGTAAAACCTAATCGTTTTAATATCGGAAAAAAGAAGTACTAACTCTTATTTAATATTAGAAATATTTTTTATGTATAAGTTCGAAATCTCAAATATTAAAAGAAAACAAAATAATTTTTTTGGTATTTTTGAAATGTTGGCCTAGTTCTCATGGCTTTAATAAATTGGTTATTAAAGCCAAAAATGCATGCTAATACATATATATTTTTGATTTTTTGTTGTATGAAAATACGATATGATTTTTGTATCTTTGAGAGATTTGGTTGTATACATGAAAACAAGACATTTTTTGTTGTTTTTCCATATAAATGTTTTTGCAATATTTCAGAGAAAACCAGGTATTTTAATACCAGATTTGTATCTTTATAGTATAAAAATACAAACTAATATTAAGCAAAATTGATATAAAATACACGGGAAAATCACAAATTTTGAAAGAATATTTTTGGAATATTTATATAAGGGGATGGGCTGGCCCAAATATATGGGTTGAGCCCATCCTGGCTGGGACGAAATTGACCTAGAAGAAATTGGGTTAAGGTCGGCCTAAAGGAGTTGGGGTTGGGTCGAGGTCGGCTTAAAGGTGTTGGGTAGCATTGGCCCAGAAGAGTGCTACGTCAGTTTCGGCCTGATGATATTTTTCTCTTTTTTTGAACTGAGTCGAACCCGACCAACCATTTCAGTCTGGGCCGGCAATGTCCGGCTGTAAACCCCTGCATAAACATAGGATCGTAGTAAAAAAAAGGAAAAGCCTCGATGAGTAATGGAAACTCAATATGAAAATAAATGAATATATAGTAGAAAAAAATAATAATAAATGCGATATGTAAGGGAGAGAATAAGCTCCATAAATAAATTTAAAGGTATGGTGGAAGTCGAAATGAGAGTTATGAATTTTGGATTAAAATTTGTAATGTTAGCGAAACCGAAGAAGAGCCTCATAGGATAAAAGGATTATTTTTATAAATCAGTGACGGATGGGGTAATATTGAATTTAATGAGTAAAAAATTAGGAAAAAATTCATGATGTTCTAAGTGAATAAATTAAAGCATGAAATTCGGGTTTTGACGTGAAAGACATCGACTGTCCAGTTTTACGGTATCGATTATATCTCTCAATCTAACCGTTGGATTGGGCTGAAATTTTAGAGAGACTTTGTAGACTTACTATTTTATCTGAGCCTAACATTTTAGAGCAATCGGATTTCAGAAATATATATAAAAACTAACGATGGTAAGAAAACAAAATACAGAAATTTACACATTGACTCATTAAGGGTATTTTGTAAATTGGCAGAATTTCACTAATCCTCTCTCTGATTCACACTGGACAGAAGAAATAAAAGGGGAGAGAGAGAACCATTTCAAAAATCCTTCATTTTGAGAGCTTACAAACACCTTCCCAAAGAGTGAGTTAGAGTTTTACGAGTGATTTTTGAACGAAAAAGTGTTGGGCCGAAATTTGTGAAGGGAAAACTTGTTTAGAGGAAAGGAGCTTGAGTGATTAGGTATGGGTTCTTGAAGAAGAAGAACAAGCTTGAAGAATATATTCTCAAGGGCACTCCAAATTGGGTATGAACTTCAAAGAGTGAGACATATTCTTTAACCCTTTTCTTTATTATGTTGGTTTTGGTGAGTAATTTGGAAGAACCCCAAATTTTAACTTCTAATGTTCATACATAATTTGGGGGAAATAAAAATTATGAATAGGGGTGAGAAATAGAGGTCCATTTGACATATAAAATGTTGGAAATTATGAGAAATTGATGATAACAATTGGGTTCCAAGGCCATGTAAGTTTCGGCCAAAAAGGGAGGATAAAGAGGGGACTTCTCCAATTTAATCTTTATTGCTTACATGTTGAAAAGAATAGGTATTTGATCATTTTACATTTTAAATGTATGCTGAAATTTATTGTATAAGACAAGTACATTTAGAAATTCTTGTGAGCATATATGTTAAATGTTAAATTAAGCAATGATTATGTGAGAAATGTTTATAGCTTGCATTGATTGTTAGGAAAGTGTTTCCATGTAAATTCTTACTTATGTCATGAATGTATGTTGAAGTCAATGGTTATAAAACAAATTAAAAAGAATGAAAAAGGGAAACTTGAGGTGTAAGAATGTTATAGTGATAAATTGGTTGTTAAATATACAAATTCAAAACAGGATAGTTTCGTTGGTCAGGACTCCCACTAATATTAGACATCGAAGATGAAGAAATTTGCCACACATTTTCATATAAAAGTTATAGATAAATGAATTAGCTAACGTTTGAAATTTATCTTGTCTCAATTGGAGTTATAGAACTTCAGAAACAGGTAAAACACCGTTGAAAGGTCAAACTGCTCGTAACAGGGCAGTTTCGTTGGTCAGAACTCCCACTAATATTATACATCAAAGTTGAAGGAATTTGCCACACATTTTCATATAACGGTTGTATAGAAATGAATTGGCTAACTTTCGGCACTGGTATTACCCCCATTGGAGTTATAGAACTCCATATATAGGCAAAATACCGAGAGGAGATCAGGCTGGAACTTACTGGATAGATTTGTTTTCTAACTTCTAGATTGGTTTGGTATTTGATATTGACAGATTATGATGCATATTCCTTTATGAAAGTTATAGATAAATGTGTTACCTTTTAATTGACATAAATTGTGCTTTATTTGGAGTTATAGAACTCTATATATGAGCAAAATACTGAGAGGAGGTCAGGCTGAAACCTATTAGACAGAGTTGTTGTCTAACTTCTAGTTTGGTTTGGGATTTTATATTGATGGATTATGATGCATGATCCTTCATAAGATTGTAGATAAATGTGTTACCTTTCTGTTGACACAAATGTTTGCTTTATTTGGAGTTATAAGTCATAGCACACCTAATGACGTTGACGCAAAACTGAGTCATAAGACACTAAAAATTATTAATGAAAAATAGAGTTGTTTGAACATTAAATGTTAGTGTAAATGAATGCTAATTTAATGAAATGAAGTGATAAATAAAAAGAGTTTATCCATGAACTTGTTTTCGAAACTAATTGGGCATGTGAAATAATAGATGTGATGAAAGAATCAGAAAAGGGGTTTGAGTGTTGATTCAAGATGTTCTACTGGAATGTAGGAGAAGCATACAGAGTGGGACCCGACTTCTCAAGTGCAAGTATAACAGGAGTTCAAGGTAAGGGTCGCCCCCTTACTTCTTTAAATTGTTTAAATTCTTGTAATGCTAGTATGTGATAGACATTATGCGAATTTTGTACTACTGTGTATCATGAGAAATATTACTATGTGAACATTGCCTACGAGCAATATAAATATTGTTGCGTAAAACTTACCAACAAGTAGGAGAAATATTATTATTGTGTGAATGTTGCCAATGAGTAAGAAATGTTATTACAATGTGAATGTTGCCTACGGGTAGGGAAACAAATACTAATTATATGTGAATGTTGCTTACAAGCAGGAGAAATAATATTATTATATGAATATGTCCACCCGGTGAATATGACTAAAGAAAGGAAAGATACAATGAAACGGACATGGATTTGAAATCTAAATTTTGGTCGTAGACTCCGGGATTTGGAGTTTGGATATGGTCTATATTATGTATATAAAGAGGAAAGAAGAAGGAAAAAAAACAGAAGAAGAAGAAAGAAAACGATCGCCTATGGACTTGATTAGGCGACCTCGAATAGGGGCGGCTAATGATGTTAACAAATATTGTTAACATCGGCATGACCTTGATGGAAATATAATGAATATCACGAATAGTTAATGATACTGACGAATAATGTTTGTATCGGCAAGTTCATAATAACTTGATTAACTTCCTAAGGAGGAAGTTAATGGTGTCAAGGGAACTTGGCATCAGCATTTCCGAAAACATCTCCAAGTGATGGAGAGTAATTAATTGACTATTTCGGGTTGGAAATAGCTCAATGGCATCGATCAATTAAGTTGGTGCCGACATTGCTAAGGAATTGATTAGTCTATCCGGGTAAGGGTGACTAATGACACTAATAGGAGTTATTAGTGTCGATAGCGACTGCCTCAGAATTTGGGGCGAATAAGAAAAAGGGTAAATCAGACAAAAGTTGATGTGTGATAATCGAAAAGAAAACCATAAGTAGGTTGTGGAAGGATAAGCATTAAATGTAGTAAAGGATCTTTTTTTGCGGATCAACTATGATTATGCCCTATCAAGTGGGTACATATATGCGTAGTTACATGTGGTTGTGACCCTTCATTATCTGGTTGTATTTTATTTATTTAATGTAATTATTATCTTATTTTGATGTTGCAGGTCTTTCTCATTCCCGTCAGGAGTAGTGTCCTAGATGTCTAGTTCTTTTGTATGAATTAGGGAATTAGCATTTCCAATTCCTTTGTATTACTTAAGGTTAGCATCCCTACTTCTTCTGTGTTAACCTCAGATGAAATGGAAGTTGCTGTATTTTCTTTAGATAATTATATGACAGGAATGATGTTAGTATTCCTTTATCTTAATCTTAGAGACCTTCAAGATTTTATGCTCGTAATATTAATGTTATTAATCAAGTTTGTGTTGTAAATTATATGTTTAAAATGAATCCCTGGTTTTGCAATATATTATGATTAATAATAATTATGGTTGTGATGCGATATGGATATACGTTGATGATGGAATGAACATGAGATATGCACAAGATGAGTTGTCGATAACTTGGGACCTCCCGGTATAGGGGAGACCCTGTCGTTATAGTGTAAAATAAATCCAAAAAAAAATTACCCGTATTTTTTTTACGTACCAAATTGTAGGAAATTAATTATAAATGCTTACAAAATCGTCAGGCGTTACATCGGCCCAGAAAACAATGGAGAGACTCTTCATTGTTCACATGCAACGTGAACAGTGGAGAGGGAATTATAATTCAGTCTCCACTGTTTACTTGCAGGAATAGTGGAGGAAGAAGAAGAAGAAGGTTGACCTAGCAGTGAGGTTCGCATTGTTGCTGACGTTGACGACGGCTCATGGTGGCACTGTGTGGCGACAAGCGGTGGTTGCTGCCTTTTTTCTTCTTCCCTGTGCAGAAGCACAAGTCTCTGTTTTTTCTTCTCTTTTCTCTTTTTGTTTGTTCTTCCTCCCCTCTGGTTTTTTTTTTTTCTTCCCTACTGTTCTCTCATTCTCTTTTGTTGTTCGTCTCCTTCTTTCTCTCTTCTTTTTGTTTAGTTCTTTTCCTTCCCTCTCCTTCTTTCTGTTTTTTCTCAGTTATCTCGTCCCCTGTTCTTCGTCTACTTTTTCTCTATTTTTCACCTCTCAAATCCCCTAAAAATTTCTCCTCGTTAGCTCCTCTCTCTCCGTGGTGGTAGGCTATGGGTGTGGGTCTTGTCAGTTTTTTGGTTTTTGGGAGAGGGAGAGAGACAAATGCAGGGGAACAAACTTCTTCTTCCCCTACCTCTATACGTCTAGGGGAAGAAGATGGCAAACAGTGTCATCAAAACAGCAATGTTTGCTCCCTTTTTCTAGTGAATAGTGCATGAAACGACGTCATTTTGCACAAAACACGTCGTTTCATTTAAAAGCAAATGGCGCAAAAAAAGTGTCAAATTCCAAATAAGTCATTAATTTTTTATTTGTTCAATCAAGTCCTCAATTGCAATTTTGATTTTAAGAATCAATTCAATTGCATCCCTAAAAAATTTAATCGTCAGCCATGAAGTTGCGTCTTTTTCACTTTAGTCCTTGGTTTTGAATTTGTGTATTTTGACCATCAATTGATCAACAAACTTTCAATTTTTTTAATTTGACCCCGATTCAGTCAATTTCAATCCCTCTATTTACGCGTCTTTTCCAGTTTGGTCCTTAGTTTTGAATTTTTTCAATCAAGTCTCTAATTGCCCATGAAACTTCAATATTTATGCAATTAAGCCCCTGATTTGACCAAATCAACTCTTAAAAATTATAATTTGGCCCCTGAACTTTAATTTCTTCAAATTAAAGCCCAAATTGACTTAAAATCAATTTTTCTTGCAATCAAACCCTCCATAAATTCAATTAAACTTTCAATAAAATTTAATCAAATCCATAAACATTTGATTTTGAATTTTTCTTCCTCAAATTTGAATTTTTAACAATAAGGTTTTTATCAGTAAAAAATATATTGTCAAATTTCAATCTTAATATTTTTGAACTCTCTCAATCAATCATTGCTATTTTTTGTTTTTTACCGACAATTTTGTTTTTTACATGTATCTAAAAATGAGTAACAACACACATTGTTGATTGTAGTTCATTAGCCTGTGACCTGTATATTCCTCAAATCCTGCAAGTTATCTCAATTCTCAAGACTCAGGAGATTAAATTCTGAAAAGACTGTAGGTGTTCAATGAACTCGATCTCTCTATGCCGCGCGAGAGAGCTTTGCTGGTAGGGGCCATGACACAGAAGTAGCAGCTCTCTTTTGACCGACTGTTTTGTTACTAAAACCAAATCCAAATCGAAGACCAAGATCCACAAACAGAATCTTTGATCTGCAGCTAGGGGTTTTTTTCTCTGCTCTGGAGACCCTATTCTTTCACCTGTCAATTTTAGGCTGTGGCTATAGCTACTACATTGATGGCTAAAAACACAGTTGAAATCGAGGTTGCAAATGTTACAATAAAAACAAACCAGAAAAGCTTGAAAAAAAAAAAGCTTCTCGGCTTTTTGATGTAGGCCATACAAACGCACATTCAACTTTTGGTTACCAAACCCTTAATTAGTAAGTAAATAGCGTGAGTTGATCACCTTAGCAAGCAAAAGACTGGATTCCAATTCCCCCAACCTCCAAAATGAATTACCTCTTAGATAAGTGGACACTAAATCTTCTTAATGTCAAGCAGACTGATTCGGTTGTGTTCTTCTCTGTCGCTACACTTCAAACGGGAAAGAAATGAAGCCTTGACGAAACGCCATGTCTAACCTGTAAACAAGTACACGTATGTGTTCTTGTGCTAACCAAATTTGCAAGTTTTGACCATGAGTACCGGGAACTAGTTTGACTCCAAAAATCATACTCCCATGAACCTTTATTTGGCGCAAAAATTGTTAAGCTCTACAAAAGCGAAGCCAGCTTCATGAAAAATAAGTAGGTTTCTGATAGCATTTGCGCTAATCATATACATGAATCACCAGTTGTGTAATAACAGTGAAGTGACAAAATGTCAATCATGTGCTTCATTGAAAAATCAGGGCGGTTATAACATTTACATCCTTCTAAATGATGAAAGCAGGTATGGATGGGTAGAAAAGGATGAAATGAGGGGGACAGAAAATCTTAAGAGAGGGTATTTTCCCCTTTGTTGGAATGGGAAGCAAGCACATCACAAAAAGCATCTAGGAGGTGTTGTTCATCACATATGGTTATCTTCCCAGCAAAATCCATTTTATTCAGGGTATGGCACGTCAATCCATCCACTTCCCGAGTTATCAAAGTTCTAGTGCACGAACAAAAAAGGTTCTAGTGCACTAACAAAAACCAGGACAAACCCTTCTAGGTCTAAGACGGCAATACATGCCCTAAAAATTCAATTTTTTATTTATTAAAAATTAGTATTTATTTATATTTTGGATCGTTTTGATTCGCTGATTTCAAAAGTAATTTTTAATAAATAAAAAATTGAATTTTAATACATTTCAGCACAAAAAACACTTTAAAAACCAACCACAACCACACTCTTAAACAGACACTAACTTTCACAAATAAATTACCATCCGCAATTAAGCATAACTATATCTAAATCATAAATAGTAGGGGTGTTCAAAATAACCGAGAAAACCGATAAAACCGAAGAAAAATTAACCGAAAAAACCAAACCGAAATGAAAAACCGATTAAACCGATTTTCAAAACCATAAATTTTAACAGGTCCGGTTCGGTTTCGGTTTTGAACCAGAAACCGGACCAAACCAAACCGGACCCACTAAACAATTAACAAAAATTTATGGTATAAATAGTTAATTTGCAACCTAACTGGCTAACCCTAATAATTAACATAACCTTCCTACCTCTCACAAAAAAACCGTCTCCTTGTCTAGAAAAATTCCCAATCTTCCTCTCAATCTTCCTTTCCCAGTTTCCTTTCAATTTTCAACTGCACTGCTATCTGTGTTTCAGCGTTTAACAAGCAAAGCCCTGCCTGCCTCCTCTGCTTGGTTCAACTTAAAAATCCTACAAAAGAACCTGCTCCAAAAACTCTCATCATCAACTTTATTAGGCACAACCTCGCCATAAATCTCCCTGATCACCCGATTTTCACTAATAAACCTCTCAATCTCCTCCTTTTTCTCATCAATCACAAAACCCCTTGATTTCCATTTCTCATAATCCTCGTTATCCTCAGGTTCACTACAGTAAGTATCGAAATCACATTGCAATGCACGCACTTGAGCATCAAAACGACTGTACTGTTTACCCAAACTACTTCTATTGATATTAGTATTAGATAA
>Ga0307515_10019298_pt1 | contig 12286 bp, 13 predicted proteins | sample 17_EM_MG_FD_194513 | JGI IMG/M metagenome (GOLD analysis project Ga0307515, IMG submission 194513) | Populus trichocarpa ectomycorrhiza microbial communities from riparian zone in the Pacific Northwest, United States - 17_EM | ecosystem: Host-associated > Plants > Roots > Unclassified | place...
CAGTGGGTGAATGCAGGCCTGTACGACAATCCAGAGGTACCCAATATAATAAACCATTCTTTGAATCTCTGATCCAACCATTCGCATCTGGTTGTGCACAATAATTGGCATGAGGTTGATCGCAAGAAGTACATGATTGGAGGGGTGGATGTGGAAACAGTTCCCATACATGGATCGTATTGTCCCAAGATCCGGAGACAATGTGCCTCTCATCAGGAGAGCAAGCGACGGACATGACCCAGTTGGCATGCGCCATTAAAGGTGTTCCAATTACAGCACCGGTTTTGGCATCCCAGACTCGAATGGTTCTGTCATAAGATGCAGATATAATGTGTTGCCCACTGGGAGAGTAAGCAACAGACCGAATAGGCTCCGTATGCCCCTCCAGAGGCTTGCCAATTCCGGCACCGGTATCAGCATCCCAGATCCGAATGGCCCGGTCATCAGATCCAGAGATGATATGCTGCCCATCAGGAGAATAAGCAACACAATTCACTTCGTCAGTGTGTCCCTTTAGAGGGTACCCAATGGCAGCACCAGTCTCATCATTCCAGATCCGAATGGTGTTATCACTGGAACCAGAGATGATGCGCCGCCCATTAGGAGAGTATGCAATGGACTGAACGGCGGCCGTGTGGCCCTTTAGAGGCTCGCCAATCGCTGAACCCGTCTTGGCGTCCCATATTCGAATGGTACTGTCTCCAGAGCCAGAGATGATGTGCTGCCCATTAGGGGAGTAAGCAACGGATGATATAGCCCAGGTATGCCCCTCTAGAGGTCCCATTACTGCAGCACCAATCTCGGCGTCCCAGATTTGAATGGTATTATCACCAGATCCAGAAATGATGCGTTGTCCATTGGGAGAGCAAGCAACGCACCACACGGTGTCAGTGTGCCCCTGTAGAGGCTTGCCAACTATAGCACCAGTCTCAGCATCCCATATCCGAATAGTCATATCATCGGATCCAGAGATGATGTACCGTCCATCGGGAGAGTAAACCACAGAGGTCACCCCAGCAGTGTGGCCCGCCACAGGGTTACCCAATGCAGCACCAGTCTTGGCATCCCAGGTTCGGATGGTGAAGTCACCGGATCCCGAGATGATGTGCTCCCCATTGGTAGAATAGGCGACAGAGTTCACATGGAAGGTATGTCCCTGAAGGGGTGTGCCAATTGCTGTGCCAGTTTCGGCATCCCAGATTCTAATGGTCTGGTCACGAGACCCAGAGATGATGTGCTGCCCATTCGGAGAGTAAGCAACAGCTTCCACATCATCTTTGTGCCCCTCCAGAGGCCTGCCAATTGCAGCACCGGTCTTGGCATCCCAGATTCGAAGAGTTCTATCAACAGACCCGGAGACGATATGCTGTCCATCGCGAGAGTACGCAACAGACCGCACAATGTCAGTGTGCCCCTCTAGAGGGTGGCCAACTGCAGCACCAGTGTCGGCATCCCAGATTCGAATGGTCTTGTCACCGGATCCCGATATTATATGTTGCCCATTGGGAGAGTAAGCAATAGACCGCACAAATCCAGTGTGCCCCTTCAGAGGTGTGCCAATTGCTGCCCCAGTTTCAGCATCCCAGATTCGAATGGTCTTATCGCCAGATCCGGAGATGATATGCTGCCCATTAGCAGAGTAAGCAACAGTGTACACTGAACCCATATGCCCCTCCAGAGGCCTGCCAACTGGGGCACCATTCTCCGCATCCCAAATCCGAATGGTCATATCATTAGATCCAGAGATGATGTGACGCCCATTGGGAGAGTAAGCAACGGATTGCACATAGTCAGTGTGACCATTCAGTGGGTTGCCGACTGTAGCACCAGTCTCGGCATCCCAGATGCGTATCGTCTTGTCATTGGATCCGGTCACAATGTGGTACCCGTTTGGGGAACAGCTGATGGAATTGATAGCTTTGGCGTGTCCAATCCATTGCAATGGTGGCGCTGGCCATGTCAACAATTTCCCTCGTTGCATTTTGATGGCTTTAGTAAACGATTCTCTGAAGATGCTCGATAAGGGTGACTGTGAAGGGAGGAAGGGTCCCGATGAAATATAGATGTGCGGAGTGCTGATAGAGATAGGGTGGTGGAAGGTGATGATGAAACGGCAAACATCCTGGATGCTATGAACAATAGTTGAACCGGTATCCTACATCCAGTTGGAATCATTTTCGCAAGTGACAACTCGGAGATGAACTCACCTTGGCCCAAGAGATCACTCGTCGCAGGCTTGGAGCCCCAATCGGGACCATTCCCATAATACTCAATACCTCAACCCAAAATAGCCCATACAATCCTTCGAAGAATTCCTTCAACTTTCCCCACACGCAAGGATCTCCATTATCGGGAGTAAAGCAAAGGTGATTTGACCAATAGAGGGAACTATATTGCAAAGCGTCGGAAACGTGCTCTTTGATTCGGGATGGAAGATCGTTGATATCTGCATTAGCAAGTCGGGAATCGTCGAGATTGCAGATATTGAAATGGAGCTGTTCCATCATCGTCTTGAGGCAAGCACTTCCCAACTGCGTGTTCGCGTCTTCAATATTCACTTGATAAGCGCAGTGGTCGCTGACAAAGAACTCCGAAATTGACAAATGCCGGACACGAATCCCTCCATTGGCCGCTTCGTCTCGATATAGCAGGGAGCTGAGATCATTCACCCACTTTTTGACCAGATTGTGCCTCACTCCTGCCAGTTCTGCAATCGATTCTTCGCACAGTGTGCGATACGGAGCCGCTATAAGAAGCACTCCAATCACCTGCCGAAAGTCGGCATTGCCTGGCACCTTTCGTAATTTCAAGATACTGGAGTAAAGGTTGTATAGAGGTTTCAAGCTAGTACCGGCTGCGTCTTGCAAGGCTGCCTTCAAAGTCTCTTCGGGGTCCTCACATTGCTCAAGGGCAAGAACAAGAGTTTTGATAAAAATGAAAAGACCATTCGCCTGAGAGGTAACTCTGTCAAAGAGCGGTTGTCCTGGCCAAGGGGTGGGCAGACACCACACTTTTGCCACTGAATCGAACTGGCTACGGGCGAAGGTTTGCAAATCAGCTCCGGCTTCCTGATCCATAGACAAATCATAAGGTGAATATGACGATCGGGGGAGCCCATGAAAGAAATGCTGAATTTCGTCCTCAGGTCTACTGGTGACAATGATCTTGAGCCACGGAGCATGTCCGACGGCATCTTTTAGAACCTTCAAGAGGATTGGACGATCTTTATAGTCACCACATTCGTCGAGTGCGTCAATGACAAAGACGAGAGCGTGTTTTGGGTGGCGAGGAAGGTTGCAGATGAAGTCAAGGAAGAGAGAATCCTTCATCGACTTTGATGTCAGATTTGGGTCGCTACGAAGACGGTCTGCCACGATTCTTCGGAAGGGGGAGAAGACTTCGGCGAGTTTGGAGATGAGAGTAGGAAGGATGTTTCCGAGCTCGCTCATATTCGCGTCATCCCTCTGGCAGAAAAATGCTCCGGCGAGGTGCTGTACATTGTGAAGCTTTTCACAAATTGAATGAGCTAGCGACGTTTTGCCAATTCCGGGTAAACCATGGATCCAGTATAGATTGCCCGTTTCTGATTCATTGGCTGCCCAGGCCATGATTTGATTCAAGAGACCTTCGCGGGTGCCTTCCATACAGCAGAGTTTCAAGTCATAGCCGGTCTCGACGCGTTTAAGCCGCGTAAGCAAAAACTCCTGCTCTACACGAGCCATTGAGAATGGATGATCACCAGGTAGGGACAATACATGCTTACCACTCTTTTTGGCGAGGCGGAGCGCCTCAACATCCACTGCATGGTTGAAGTCCTCAATGACCTTGGTCAATTCCTTGTCCATTTCTTCGATCTTCTCTGCGTTGGCCGGCCCACCAACCGTTCTCGCTGTGATCATCAGTTACTTGCCAAATCCAGGACATGGCCACATACCTTTGACATAGTTGCATGAGAATTCTGCGACCATCCGCATCACTTCGAACATTCGCTGGATGGCCCTCTCCAAGATATCTGTCTCTTCGCAGACAACATCGTCTGCGACCTTCTTCCCCAATGGCAGAATGCGCTGCAACCGACCCAACAGAGCTGACGGCATCTGGTCGTATTTGTTTTGCTCCTTCAAGAGCTACATCGTCATGCATTAGGTCTGTTCCCGATATGCAAGCAGCGGGTACGAACCTCAAACGTGACTCTGGCAAGACCAAAGACAGCCTTTGAGACAGGATTCAACTAGAAAGCGTCAATGTCTCACTGGTTCCCATTTGGGAGAACTGACCTCTGCGAACACAGCCCCGTACTTGATAGCCTTGTCCACGATCCTCTCTGTTGATGCACCCATCATTGGGGAGTGTTCTTTTAACAATCCTTCGAGTTCTTTGAGCAAGGAGTGGAGAGTTTCCGCCTATGAGGACGTCATTACCTGGATGCAATGGGCAGTTGTAAAGGGACGAACTGTAGGACTCGCAGAGAAATGTAATTCAAACGAGCAACGATACTTTCCAACGACAACGACCTCTGCGTTTCTGTATTAGGTATGAAAAGACTGGTTGGGAGTACGACCAACCCGGTACCGTAAGCTCGTGCTCTTCGGAGGTCCAGTACTCATCAAAAAGCTTGTGGAGGCCAATCTCTTTGACATTCCGGTCCTTCTTCGTGAACAGCAGATGACTACTCTTCATTTGAATCTCTACGCGCACCCGGGATGTCGGAGAAATATCTCTATATACGCACATGCTTCGGTGAGTGCACGTTGTAAAGAGACTGAGGACATACGGGCGCTGGACTGGTGCCCACGTCCAGTTGTCTTTCCTCTCTAATTCTATCGTTTCATTTCCTACAAACAACACCAGCTTATACTTCAAATCTGGAACATCTTGCACAATAATTTCTTTTTGGTACCCGATATGAGCGGTATGGACCTAAATTGAAGTGAAGCGCCGCACCATTGAGGTAAAGGCTTTTAGGGCATCATCAGTGACAATGGGGCGCTATATAACCGTCGAGGTGCTCACAAGTTCATTGCTTGGGGTGCCTTGGTCGCCATGGTTGTTCCCTCTGTCTGACCTCGGGGTCCAGGAGAGGATCGATCGGAGATTCGGCGTTGGCGCCCACAGACAGCTGACGTCCGTCATGTCCTCTTCTCATTGCCAGAATCCCTGCACCACAGTGACTCAAGTAGAAAGCATCGCACGAGAAACCGATCACTCGATCTGTCAGGGTGAAGAAACCCGAGCCGGGTGTTGGAATCCGTCTTGCCTTGCTTCGTGTTGGCGTCTACGCCTTCACTGGGGACATGAGAAGGTACCACTTTCCGATTCTCTGACTGTGGCGCATCAATCACGATTGGCAGCAGGGATATACGGGCGACCCATCTTTCTTGACGAATCCGCCGCCGTCCATAAGAAAGAGAAGTTCGGTGAATGGTAGGCCGTGTACTACCCTCCTTGGTTGGTATAGGAACCAATGGGATGCACTGCTCGGCGTCCTTGGGGTCAAAATTAACTGCGAGCTCTTGCTTTCGGGTCGTGCCAGAGTTGTCTACCACGACTACGGCCTCTACCGCTACTACATTACCCCTCTTTCTGCCATCTATTTGTTGTGTCCATCTCCCCGTCTTTCCATTCTTTATTGCAGGATTTGTGTTGATCGAGTGGCCGGAGGAGATACAAACTGCCTCGTTGTTTCTTTTACTCTATCGTGTATTTGCGAAGGAATCCAGGGAGAGTTCTTGGAGACTAAGGACTGATACTTGCGTATCAGTTACGTCTCTTGACAATGTGGTCCACACTTTGAACCCGTCCCATTCAGGGCGTTCTGATCAGCCTTCACGGATGGACCATTTCTGCCAGGTCTGCGTAAATCGGCTCTGAATAACGCGAAATATTCAGCCTGACCAACGCAACCTTCGAAATTAGCTGGCAAAAAATTGAACACTTCCCAATATTCTAACGCTCCCGATACAAGGTACAGCAATATTACATAGAGGAAGCATTACTGCCTCAATTGACTCTTCTTCCTAAGTGATACTTCGCAGTGACTGCAACAGAAGAGAACGAAGACTGGACGAATCCGCAAAAGAGCTATAGCTAGAGGACTCTGTCTTTCGGATCCAGTCAAGACAGAGGAGGACAAATGGCTCCTTCCCGCATTCCTCAAAGTCAAAGGACTCATCAAACAACACATCGACTCGTTTAATTATTTTGTCGACCATGATCTTAAGAACATCGTCAACGCGAACAACCGTGTTACCTCAGACGTCGATCCAACGTTTTCCCACACCAATATTTATGTCGGTAGGCTGGAGTGAGACGACCATGGAGGTGGCGCTGGAACTGGTGGCGCTGGGGACCGGCCTGTCACACAGCAGGAATTTAGGCTGAGGGACACGACGTACTCTGCACCCGTGTTTGTCGATATCGAGTATCCGCTGGGGTGCAAGCGCATCAAACGGCCCCGCGTTGTGCTGGCCCACCTACCGGTCACGCTCGGGAGCAACAAGTGCGTGCTCAGTGGCAAGTCCGAGGCGCAACTTGCTACCATGTCCGAGTGCCCGCTCGACCCAGGGGTTATTTCTTCGTTGATGGCACAGAGAAGGTCATTTTTGGTTCAGGAGCAGCTGAGCAAGTATCGAATCTTGATCAAGACGGATAGCTCGAAGGGTATCGTGTCTGTCTCAGTGACTTCGTGAGTCTGTCCGCTCCCCCACGAACCAGCCAGAATATGAATTTCAAATCCAGGTCAACCCACTCCGGTTTCAAATCGAGGACGCACGTGGTCATGAAGCACAAGCATAACTCTTTCACAAACGACGTTCCTATCGCCGTTGCACTGAAAGCACCAGGCGTCCAGTCCGACAAGGAAATCCTCCGTCCTTTTCTGCGCTCGAAATACCAAGTCATACCAAGGGGCATTCTCTCCCACCCTTGAGGAAGCGGTCAAGCTCGGTATCTTCACAACGCAGCAAGCGAGAGAATGGATCGGTAATCGAACGCGTGTTATTCGGAAGGTGGCTGGTCCGCGCAGGGCATGGAGTCATTAGTCATGGTTGTCTCGACGCATGTACCGGTTGTCAATCTCGATTTGACTGCCAAGGCACTATGTTGCAACCATGACTCGGCGATTCCTTATGGCCAATCAAGACTCATCACTACTGGATGAGAGAGACTACGTGGGCAACAAGCGACTAGAACTGTGAGACGCCTGTCTCTCATTTAAGAATGATGTTGTAACAGCTTTCCTTCTCAGTGCTGGCTAATGCCTTTCGAAGATCTCTTCAAGAACTGGAACGCGAACTTGAAACTGACGATCGATAAAGTCCTAAGGAGACCATCTCGAACAACCGAATTCGATGCGTACAAGTCAGTTCTCGCCATTGGCCAACCAATCTGTCCTGGCTTCATCCGTGCCATTTCTACCGGCAACTGGTCTCTCAAGCGATTCAAGATAGGGTGCGCCGGGGTCACGCATGTCCTTGACCGTCTGTCCTTCATATTTGCACTAGGGATGATGACCCGAATTTCGTCCCAATTTGAGAAGACGAGAAAAGTGAGCGGACCAAGAGCGCTTCAACCGAGTCGATGGGGTATGTCGTGCTCTAGAGATACACCCGAAGAGGAAGCGTGCGGGCTGGTCAAGAGCCTTGCGTTGATGACCCATATTGCGACGGACGTTGAGGAGGAACCGACACTGCGGATTGCTACTCTACTAGGTGTTGAAGGTGAGAACAGTGTTCTGTTATGCAGCTCGATGACTCACACTGCTCTCCCAGACGTCCACGGGCACGGCAATCTACGGACCGACCTCCTTCGTAGTTCACATCAACGGTCTCATCGTTGGTATCACTCGGTTCCCTGCCAGATTCGTTGCTTAGTTCCGCAGGCTGAGGCGTGCCGGCAAGATCAGCGAGTTGTTGGAATTTATTTAAATTATCATCACAAAACGGTCAATATTGTCAGTGATGGTGGACGAATCTGCTGGCCACTGATCATCATGGAACACACGCGACCGACGGTGACCACTGAGCATATCCAGGTTCATTCGTTCCTCCTTGTAGTCTAGGGGAGGCGCTCACGTCTGTCAGAGTTCCTGAAATCTGGCAAAATGAGCTGCGGACTAGTAGAATATGTGGACGTCAACGAAGTGAACGGCTCACACATCACACTCTATGAGGACCAAATTGAGTCTTCGACAACTCAATTAGAAATCGAACCGTTCACAATCCTGGTACCATCGCTGGACTCATCCCCTACCCATACCACAACCAGTCACCTCACAATGCCTACCAATCTGCCATGAGCAAGCAAGCCATTGGGGGGATTGCACTGAACCAGCTCAACCGCATCGATAGACTGTTGTATCTGTTGGTGTACCCATAGCAGCCCATGTTCAAGACAAAGACTATCGAGCTTGTCGGATCCGACGAGCTTCCAGCAGGACAGAAACGCGACTGTGAGTTACTCGGAATACGATATCGAAGACGCACTTATCCTGAACAGGGAAAGAGTGCTACGGTGTCCCTTTCAACGTACCTATGAGCTGACCATATACTAGGGGAGCCTGGACCGAGGCTCTGGACGATGTCAAGCATTCAGAAAAAAAACACAACGCTCATCCGAAATGCCCCAATGGAACGTACGTACGACACTTTCCCGACCGAAACATGTTACTCACCTTTACCTACCAGGATTGACCGTGTTGCATATGCGCCCATAGACGAACCGACGAAGAAAAGGTTAAAAAATACGACATCATCGATGGGGACGGTTTGGCCATGGCGGGAGAACATGTGGATCCCGGAGACGTCCATTTCAACAAGCAGACACCGACAAATGCCAATTACAATACCACAATGTCAGCGGTAGCGGCAGGATTCAAGAATGCTCCACTCCCCTACAAAGCGCCAGTGTCAGGGTAGATCGACAAGGTTGTACGCTCGCTGTATGGTGGGGACATTCGCTCATAGTATTACGCTTACGCTATGCTCACCGACACCGAAAATGATCAAACCTTCCTCAAAATAGACCGGAACTTGAGAAATTCTCGTCACGACATGAACGAAAGGTGCGCAACTTTATTCTACACTTATGATAGACCTCGCTTCACACGGTTTCCCTTTTCGAATGACGGTTGGTAAGATGATCGAGCTATTCGCTGGGAAGGTATGTAGCCTGGCGTGTTCACATAACTATCTTAACCGAGTGTTCAGGTAGGGGTGCTACGTGGTACTCTGGAGTACGGCACTGCGTTCGGAGGGTCGAAAGTATGTGGAAAGGGTGGGGAATTGCGCATAAACTGACGGCTGATTAGGTTGAAGACATGTCCCGTATCCTCATCTCCAAAGGGTTCAGCTATTCTGGAGAGGATATGTTGACCAGCGGGATCACTGGCGAACCTTTGGAGGCATACGTCCATTTTTGGGACAATCTACTATCAGGTAGGTACTGTATCTTCAGTGTGGCGATAAGCAGTGCCGCTCACGATTCTAACAGAAATTCAGTAGGTCAACTGCTTCTTTTATGGTTGCCTAGCTCACTCATACATGGAACATATTGTAATGGACAGAACGCACGCTCGATCACGGTATGTAGTGCTGAATATAGCAGCTAGCTTATTGACGCTCTGCCCTCCTCGGGCAACATAACTCGTCAGCCGACTGAGGGCCAATCAAGAGGCGGTGGTCTACGATTAGGAGAGATGGAGCGAGATTGCCTTATTGGCTACAGAGCCACACAAGTTCTGCTCGAACGGCGGATGATTTCATCGGATCAGTTTCAAGTGCACGCTTGTCGAGTGTGCGGGCTAATGGGATATAATGGATGGTGCCCATACTGCAGGATCTCCAAGAAGATGGCCAGGTTTATGCTGCTAATTTGCTCTTCCAGGAGGTTCGTATTTGGTTCTGGAGCCGGACTGATTTCCGCCCTCTGAGCAAGCTTTCTTATAGTTGGGCACCATGAATAGAATACCACGGTTGATCATGAACGACGCAGTTCGCAATTGACAAGAAAATCATCATATCGACGTACTCAGTCACACCACTCGTCCCGGTGGGGTGGGCGCGCTTCTTCTGGCGGGCCCTCGATCCTGCTTCTCACTACTCTCCCGGTCTCCTTCCCATCAATCGCCGCGCGTTCGCCGTTCTTTGATCTCCCTCACGGGTGGCACCAGACCATCTCTAACTCTCACGCGTCCTTGACTCGTCCGTCGTCGTCGCATTCTCCATCGGCTTCTTCAACGTCTTCGGTCTCAGCGTCGCCCGGCACGTATCCGCCACTGCACGGAGTATCACTGACATATGCAGAACTATCGCGATCTGGATTATCAGTCTTGGACTCGGCTGGGAGGCCATCCACTGGTCGTATTCCATGTTGCAGGTCGCTAGTTTCGGGCTGTTGATGTACGTCCTCCTTTTCATTCCATTTCCATGCAGACAGATACGACACCTTCAACAATCTCGTCACGCTCCTCGTTGTGTCCGCCCGCCGGTCACCCTCGGAGCGGAGTGAGCTGGCGAAAGAACGGTAAGGATTTTCGCTCTTGGCTTGTTGTGCTCTATATACGGAATGAACATTAAACTGGCGAAGACAATAGGGACAGCCAAAACGGTCATACGTACAACAAGTCGGTTCTAATCGACAAGGAATGGCCACAGGGATGTGGCCATGGCCAGATAAGGCTAGGCCTAATCCGGAAGTGTGGCTGGACAGATATGAGGCTGGATAGACATGTAGCTAGACCGATACGTCGTAGCAATCTAACAGTGACCGTTATTACTTGTGTGGCACCTTCGAGCTCCGCATTACAACCCCGCGAAGCCTAATTCATACAGCAAGAGTGCACCAACTAATAGTGAGACTTTTACTCGTTCCCACTGCACCCCCAGATCAAGGCCCAAGGAGCTGCACGATGTTCGCGCGTCACGTCTGTCGGTATGGACGCTATGATCTTCCACTGGCTTTTGCAGGTTTCCGCGAGGCAGCAAGCCTGGGCCGGTAGACACGGGCAAAGTGACACAGGAAGATACAATTTGGGGTCTCGTATACGGTGTGCCCTCTCGCTTGGGACTCGCAGGGATCGTGTAACGGCAATGGGTAAAGGATTGATGGAACGTCGACAGGCTCAACCGCTGGCTGCTGTTGCGGGGAAGCTGCGGTTTGCTTGTTCGATGTTCAGATATCGCAATGTTGAAATTTTTCATCTCCGTATGTACCCCTACAGACAACGACGGCCTCAGCGACATTTCTCTCCGCCCGTTCAATCGGCCTCCGCTATCGACAACCCATTGTGCTTCCTTTTCTCCTCCCGGCTGCTCTGGCTTCTCTAGCACTAGCAGAAAGAATATTGATCATGTTTCCCCAAACCGACAACCCCAGAACCCCAGATGCATCTCGGCTAATGAAACCACGGCAAACAAAGGAAGGTCTCGGGAAGAGGGAGCCCGTCGATCGCCTGCTTTTTAAGTTGATTGCCGAGCGCTTAGCCTGTGCAATATTAATGTCAATAATGTCGAACCCGTTCGCTGGCTCCCCTTCGTCGTCATGCAAGGCTTTTTGTTGCATAAACTCCGACGTGCATTGGCTGATCTCCGCAACAGTGAGCCTGTCGATCGCGTGGCTTTCTCGGAGATAATGTGGCATTGAGTTGATTCATTTTTGGCGCGTTGCATTGCCGAGCGCTTAGCCTGCAAAGTATGGCGATATTGATGTCAAATGTCAATGTCAAACCCTAGCTGGACTGCCTCACTCCTGACAAATCCACCTCTCCCTTAGACCCATCAGAACCCAGAACACCTACTCGCCTGCCCATGAGACGACTATCTCGAGCCACCTATACATGCTTACTGTTACATTTGTAAGTTTCTAATATGGATATAGACGCGCGTGAGATGGATCTGAACGGTTGCCGCTCGTCGCTGTAGGTGCGCCACGGTGAATCGACGGATAATTTGAGACTTGTTTGGGCCAGTGAGATGACTCTAGTACTATAGTAGTAGTATGGAATAAGTCCACTGACTCGTTTTCGCCGTAGGCTGGACCGACTCTCCGCTTTCAAATCATGGTGTGTCGTCCTAACACCAGTATTTGGCGCACACTGGCTTAACAGCACCCAACAAATACCAAAAATTCAACCAATCGTTTTACGCGTCTCGCCTCCGATCTCCTTGCACTTGCACATGGCTGCGTGGCCTTCCTTTTTTCTTTTTTTCTTTTTTTTTTTTTTTTTTTTTGGTGGGAAAGGGAGGGAATGCGTCATGCACCAACGCGCCTGAGCGCGGATGGCTGCGTG
>Ga0307515_10019299_pt1 | contig 12285 bp, 13 predicted proteins | sample 17_EM_MG_FD_194513 | JGI IMG/M metagenome (GOLD analysis project Ga0307515, IMG submission 194513) | Populus trichocarpa ectomycorrhiza microbial communities from riparian zone in the Pacific Northwest, United States - 17_EM | ecosystem: Host-associated > Plants > Roots > Unclassified | place...
TTTAGAGACGAGAGATAATCTTGAGGACCAATTCGAATGCGTTGATGGCAGGTCGAAGCAAGGAGTTGGCGAGCATATATTTCTTTCGACCGCGAAAGGACGCGTATGGATGCGCCCCGACAGCCTCTTGACGCAAGGATAATTTGGGGCGAGGAAGCAATAACCATAAAAGGCGGAGATGAGGATATATACTACTCTTAGAACTCGATAACAGCGGAGGGTGTAGCGTGTCCTTCGTCTACCACTTCGGATGCAAGAGCTTCTCCAATTTATCGCAGCCATGAGGGCCTCTGACACACACCACAGTCCCTGATGATTCCTTTGAGTTGAAGGGCTCATGATCGTTTATGACGCATTTTATGTCCTCTGGAGAAGGGCAAGGACAAGCGATAGGATTCGGGACACACAGAAGGGTGGTCGGGCAAAGGTATTGAGAGCACGCAACTAAGGGATCAAAGTCAGATATTTCAGAGAATCGTAGCAAACTCGAGTCGAGGGACGAAAGGCTTACTCTGGTCTGCCATAGAAGCCCATTGCGAACCCGACGAAGGCTGTTGCTGCTGTTGCTGTTGATGGTGGTGGCCCTGGAACATCTGCTCAAAGAAACCAAACTGGGCGAGTGCCAGCGTTGGGAACAGAGCAAGGAGTGAAAGAGATAGAAGGAGCGTTCGCCACATCATCGTGCTTAGACGATTCTAGCCCTTTAGAAGGACTAAAGCAGGTTCATCAGATGTATGTACCGATATATACTATGAGATGCACGTACTTACGAATGCAGTTGGTACCACGAAGGAGGTTGGGGTCAGTCTATTTGTAAAGAGAAGCAAGCTTCTTGGACTTGGCCACTTTCACCGCACACCGCAAATTTCGCCATGTCGAAACCAGTCGTAAAGAATTCTGCTACCTCAATGGACCTAGCAGGCTTCGTTTGACGCGTTTCTTTGCCAGAGCAAGCTTCCTCCAGGCGCGAACCGGATACTCTTCGTTAAAAATCTATCCTACAATATCACAGGGGAAGACCTGTACGATCTTTTTGGTCGGTATGGTGGTATAAGACAAATACGTGTTGGAAACGATACGAAAACGAAGGGAACTGCGTTCGTGGTCTTTGACGACGTGATGGATGTGAGTCTGCCTTGGTCGTCCATCACACCAGAGAGCTAAATCGCTCTCATTCTTAGGCCAAGAACGCGCTGGAACACCTGAACGGTTTCCACTTGCAGGAGCGGTACATCGTTGGTACGTTTGTGAGCTAGGCCCCACTTTCGTTTCGCCTGTCTAATCTGGTACCTGGTTTGGTTCACCCAGTCCTCTACCACATGCCCACTCGACAAGAAGCGGCTGCTAAAGCGGACTTGGAACGACGAGAGAAGGAACTGGACGATCTTAAACGGAAACATGATATCGGCGACGACTAATGGAATATGCTGTCAGAGCTCTCACCGATTCAGGGAATTGTGAAATGTAGCCGCATTCATATCTAGTGTGTATCAGTTGCATATATTCCGTAGATGCATTCAATTCTAGTCCTGCGGGAGGAAGTCAAATCTCAGGGTGATACCCAATTTATTGTCATGGACAGCATTCCGGAATAGTTTCGCTTCCGAAGCCAGGTCGAAGGCCAGGCACTCGGCCATCGGCACCCAGCACCCAGCAACCAAGGAACTGTACCGCCACAACACCCCTCTGCCTCTGCCACCTTACTCTTAAACGTGATGATGCTTTGCCGTCACCATGGTATAAACGATGATTGATTGCGGGTACTTGGCACTGGATCCACGGGTTTAGTAATCAAGCGCCCATAACGAAACAGCACGGCATGTGGGCTCTGAAACAGGGGGCCACCGGAGGGGTACAAAACCGGGTGCAAAGGGGAGGCGGATCTCATCCGCAAGAAACAACCGACAATTCCCGTTATTCTCCCATTTCATAGAGCGAGTGTCCAAATGACTTCTCACTCCTTCAATCGTCTGGTACCCCACTTTTGGCACAGTAAACGGTCAGAGTGCATCTGTGAATCATAGATGACGAAGATTCTCACTCGCCGCAGACAGGACAATGTAGCCGCGACCAAGCGAAGCGATGTAAGTCACTTTCTGGGACATCCCGCAACTTGTCTAAACAGCGTACCTAGATTCGACTGCCCGTCGAGCTCTGGCTACTGGTCGTTCCTATGCTCTCGCCATGGGAAAACGGCTCGCTATCCTCTGTCTGCTTCCTTCTCCGGGAGGCCCTGACTCCACTAGTTTTCAGAAGGTTCACCCTTACGCAGATTCATGGTAGCATTGCATCTATGCGAAAGGCCACCGCTATGGCTTCGTCTCCTGCCTGGCTGCAGAATACCGTAGAGCTCGAAATCCGGAACAAAGATGGTCACCGCACTATCAGGGACATTGGGGTGACTCCTGCCGTGTCTGTTACGTTGAAAGCAGTCGCAAAAATGTCTCGCCTCCAAACCATCACATTGACGAATATACGCCTCTCGTCAACCCAGCTCATAGTCGTGCTCAAAGCACCACAACTACGCAAAATCACGTTAACCGGAGTTGTTCTTTCTGAGCTTGCTCTCACCAGGTTGCCACCGACAAGTGTTCGCCATCTCGGTCTTAACATTACCGGAGAATGGGGCATGGCGATTCTATTGTGGGCCCACTTATCGGCATCTCTGGAAATTTTGGAGCTCCAGCGCTTCCGGCATTCTGACCACTCGCCTCCACTTCCCCCTTGCCCCCGGCTGCATACCTTTCTATATGGAACGACCACCGCGGTATCTGGCCTCCCGGAAAGGCGGTTCCACGAGTTTATCAATTCATGCCCCAATCTCACTCGCGTCACCACGTCGGTGGCGTTTCCTCATCCTCTCCAATTCGACGTGTTTCCTTCCACCCTCCGGTATCTCTGCCTTCACCGGGACCTTTTGTGCTTCAACTCATACAATGCTCAACTCCTCAGTCTGGTGTCTTTCCGTATCACCGGGCTCGAAGACCTCTACACTGTGCAAGCAGTGTTCAGCATTGCCCAGTATGTGAACAGCCACTTCCCCAATCTCCTTGACCTGGAGTTGGAAGTCTCTTGGGCACAAAGAAATCATGCGCTCGCTCTTGCACGTTTGGTTCTCTCCGTCCGTGCCTTGCATCTCGTTATCACGACGACACTCGGCTTCAAGGCGGACGCAAGCAGTCCATATATGGGGATTGAAGATACTGATATCCTCTGGGGTCGCATAGAGCGTCAGAAGCAGTGCGCGAAACTGCGGCGACTTAGCCTTGAGGTCACACAGCATACTCGCCCGCTTGACGATACTACCTCCGCATTTCTAGACTGGTGGATTTCAGTTGTTACCACTTACCGAGTTGGTTTAGGTGGACTAGATCTCTTTGAAACAGATATCACATACTTCTGTCCCAGCACGAGTCCGCCAGAGAGCGATATCAGGCTCTGGTACCACTCGAAAAGAAGCGAGTACGACAACTGGACTTTCACTTCAGGCACCTGGTATGAATTAGAGGGTTGAAGGGTTTGACCCACAGCCAAAAGCGAGCAGATTCTCGACAACCTTAAATGGCTATCCAGTATTCTGGACATATACCACCGAATTTAGTGTTACTGCACTATTGGCAGTTCAGATGGGCGATTCGACACGGGCTTCCTTAGGGCCATAATTAGAATACGCGAGCTGTTTCCAGTATATGTGATCCTATCAATCAACAAATCTAGTAACTTCCTGTACTTGACACTACTCTTAGAGCTCAGTGAGATTCTTAAGGGCTGCCCTGAAGTCCGCTTTCAGATCCTGGCCCAATGTCATCAACCAATCTCGTTGTTAATGCCACATTTCGCTTACTTCAATATCTTCAATTCCTACGCTGATGCGTAGCAAGCGTGGGTCCTCCTTCGGGTCGGACATTATACGGTGCTCTATCAGCGACTCAACCCCTCCTAGGCTTGTGGCATGCTATAAGACGCCGTGTCTCTGCATCAGTACTACCTCCTGAATGGTGGTCGGAACTTACGATAAATAGTTTCAGCTTGTCGGGGAGGAATCGTGCGTGGACCTCGTTGTTCAGCTAAGAATACAACGATGTGAACCGCCGTATCAAAGACTTATTACCTCACCTACCAGAATGGAGAAGCATGGGGACCACCCGCCCTCATTTTGCTTCGCAGCATCAAATCCATCGCCGTCTACACCTTGAAGGCTTCCATGCCATACCTTTGCAATCAGTCCACCATTCACACCTTCATACTCTTGTCCCTCCGGAGTGGCTGAGAGCGTATTGAGCCATTGGGCGAGGGATGTTGCGGTTTTAGATTGATGGGCTATCCGAAGAGGAAAGGTCCTGAGGGAGCGTAGCAGCAGCCATGATTCCATCGAACCCTGGGGAGAATTGCTCAAACACATGACACCATCAAATGATACCGGATTGCTTTACATACGATATTGCTCCCAAGAAAAGTTCGGTTGTGCCACAGTTCTCTCCATTCATCTTCAGTCCTCACGACGAGGACCCCAGCGAGAATATCCGAGTGTCCCCCAAAGTATTTGGTGGCTTGTATCGGTCCATTTGTTATATGATCGCGAGACGAGTGGGACTCATAAACTCACCCGAATGTAGGATAAGGTCAGCTCCCCATTTGAAGGGATATTGTAGGGGTGGGGGAGCAAATGTGGAATCAATTCCGAGTCGACCGCCGACAGCGTGCACTTTTTTGGCGTATTTTTCGATATTCCTGATAAGCCAAGCTTTGGAGTATACTATGGCAGTCAAGAAATGCAACTTACCTCACCTCGCCAGTTGGATTCAATGGACTCTCCAACCACACAATGTCCCCTTCGCGGTAGTCGTCATCAAGATCAATTAATTCCTTTAGTTAGATCCATGCTCTAGTCAACCCAGCCAACCAAGCCACTTGTCACTTACTACTGCAGGGTTTATTTTGCGGTAGACTTGAATCGTTTTGTGAACTCCATGGTACCCATCACGGATGGCGATACGCTTGGGCCCGAGGTGCACCAATGCCTACCGAACGTGTCAGGCTCAGACCTACGTCCACCGCTAGGGGGCAAATACTTACCGCGAAGGTTGCAGCAAGCCCTGAAGAATATGCCAAGGCGCACCCATTCTAAGCGTATACATTCAGGCGAAGAGAGACGGTACGATGCACAGGGACTACTTACGTGTAGATCGCCGAGCACTTTCTCGACCCGAGTTGAATTAACTTGGGTATAGCGCGAGTATATATGGCGACTTGGAGAGAAAACATCAATTTCGTCTTCTGGGTTTATAAAAATTTCTCCTTGAGGGGGGTAGCGGAAATCTAGAGTAGGGAGTGAGACCGCGGCTTTGTGGGCTCGCTCGAGAAATGGACTCACTTGTGGACACTGAGATATAAGGTGCAACGTGGGCATCACAGTACTCATCATCGGCATGCAGTAGGCGTGTGCTCAGGTGTTGTTCTTCAGACATCGTCGAACGGGGGAGGACCAAGTGGGCTCTGGATCCGAGTCACGGATCTTCAGGTCCCTCTAATGACTCTTCCCAAGCGCATCTCTGTCACCCAACGGTCACCAAACGCCGTGAATACTGAAATGCTGAGTCATCACTTTGGTAGTTTCTCAGTAGACAACGTCTTATTCGGAAGTCCACCTTAATCGTTGGACACCCACGATCTTACGGGGAGCGGGTGGGGCTTGTCCAGACACCTAGTGACATTCGCCTAATACAAACTCCACTCGTATTCGTATCTAGAGGTCGAGCCCATATGCATCGGCGTTTGATAAACTATAATCCGTGGTATAGCAGTGCGCGTAGCACGCAGAGGTTGAGGTTGTGCCACTTCGCCTCCAACAATCGGACACAGCGGGCCGTACGCACGGGTATGGCAGAAGAACGGAGCCCCACCGAAAAATACCACTAGTGCAAACGTGTTTGCTACGTTTAACCGTATATCAATGCGGCCACACGGTTTGCAACTACGCCGTGCCGTGGCCGGGTAGGATTTGTAGTCTTTCCTCAGCGCGTTTACGAAGAGTACCCGCAGGGAGCTTGCCAAGTACTCAATACTCGCCACGCTACGCCGGAGGAGCCAAAGCGAGAGCTGAGGTGAGAGGTTTGCGAGAAGGAGGTTCACGAGAAGCGACGACATTGCTGCGCTACAAAGGTTACAATGCACGGGTGTGGCTGACTGTAGAACAAGCCTGACAACCAACCCACGTGTTCCTGGATTGTCTCAGATACTACGATTTTACATATTAATTCGTATCCTCCGTATCCTGCACTCCATCCTTTGCGTCCTCCAATGCATTCAAGAGCTCCAGCTTTCTCTTCATGTGATCCAAGTTCTCCACAACCTTTTTCAGCTTATCCTTCCCAATGGTCATCTTCATGTTTTCCAGATATCTGATTGCACTCCTCACTTGAGCCGAACAGCTTTCAACCAACGACAAGCGGTCGTATCGTTCCACCAGCTGCACCAGGTTGCCCATAGCACAACCAATGGCCTGGTTGAGTTCATGTAGTACCATTTCATTGACGGCAAGAAGTATTGTGGCCGTTTCTTTCCCATCCTTCGCCTCGTCCCATTTCTTCTTAATATCCTCGTCGACCAACACCTGACTTTCGATTTTGCGAGTGGTCGCGGGTTGCTGCTCCAAGACAGGTATTTCGACTGTCTTCTCGAAGTCGGAGAACGTATTCATGTCCTACATCCAACAAGCATAAGACTCGAGCGCCAGATGCAAGCAAGGTGAAAGACCTACGGCCGAATGCTTCTTGAGGGTGATAATGAGTCCGTCGATTTCTGCCCTCACTTCTACTTCTCTGGCTCTCTGATCGAGAATGTTGATAGTTTTGGCCTCTATGTTCTGATACTGCTCATAGAGGGAGACGAACTCGGTCGCTGGCTGTGGCTCGAGGCTCTCCAACCAGTCGAAGAAATTCACAAGCATTTTCGAGGCTCCCAGCTCGCAGCCCTTCACTCTGCTCCTCATAGAGTAAACCCAGCCGTAACTGGGCGGCGTCATGGGGTTGTCGAGGACGAACTTGCGGCAGTTTTTGAGCGCCTCTGGGACCATATGCCGGGGGAGGATGAAAGAAGGGGAATCCGAAATATGGGTAAACATGAAGGCAATGTTATTGACTAGAGTTTTGGGGAAGAGAGCCGAGAGGGCGGAGAGTGTGCAGTCCATATTGGCAATTGTGCCCGAGGTGGTGCCTCTGGCGAGGATAAGAATGGCGCTAACAGAGTCGACGTGCTGCTTGATACATGTCACAATACTCTCTCTGTGTATATCATCTTGCTTGTTGGCCAACGTCAAGCCGGGCGTATCGAGGATACGAACCTTAGGAAGAGGTCATGCCTTCTCACCGCATTTTAAACCCTGCAACTCACCAATATGCCGGTGACGCTCGTAATCTCGTAAAGGCGGGATGACGCGGTCTGTCCAACAGCACCTTTGTTGGGGAGGCGGTCCAGAATGTCGTTGTCGTAATGATCAAAATCGTTGCCAAGAAGGACATTGGCAATGAATTTTAAGAATGAAGTTTTTCCGACGCCGGTCTCTCCAACAAGAAGGATGGTGTATGGCGCGTTTGCCTTGTTCCTCGGCGTCTTGACAATCCCGTGCTCAAGACAATTTACGCCGCTAAGGGATACTGTCAGAATCAGTACGTCAAAGGTGCTGTTGAAATTACTTAATACGAGTAGTGCAGTCCGGGCGAGTAGAATCGTTGGTAAGGTGGTTGGAAAGGACTTCGGCACTGGAAAATTCACCACTGACTCAGTAATTATCCACGACTCTGAGTTTGGTGGAAAGACTCGCGGCCTGGGATCAATTTCAACAGCGCTCGATATGGCTGGGCGGATGCTTTGAGGGCCATCACAGACAGCCTGGGAGGAGAAGTTATTGGCGAGGATCGTGTGGATACCACCATTTCAGGTTTTGACAAGTTGGACTCACAAGCTGGGGACTAGATGCAAGCTGAGATGCCGGTGAAAGTCTAGGCGGAGGTACGGGCGGAATCGGGGGCATAGGAGAAATTGGAGTGACACTCGTTAACCCAGCATGTGTATGGAAGGGTGTGTGGAGGCCGTTATTCCGTGTTGGACCAAGTGCCGGCTGCAGCACTGCATCTCTTTCGCCAATGGTGGCGACTATCGTACTGAATTCCCTCAATAGCATCGAAAACGCTTGTCTAAGGCGCCCCTAGGTCCACCATTTAGCGTTGCTGCCTGGGAGAGTAGAAGGGGCTCACTCTTCGCGTCAACAGATCGGAGAAAATCTCGGAAAATAGGTTTCGGGAAAATTTCGACTCTCCTTTAAGAGCGGGTATCAGGGAGACACACAGCGCCCGAAGCATCTCGCCTTGTGGACGGCCGTAAAGCGGTGGTACAAGCGGCACCTGGAATATTCCACTGTCTGGATTACCGGGACCATCCCATGTGGTGTTGAGACGGCGTCCGTTGTCCGAATTCCAAACGTTCAGGTCGTCAGCGGGATCCCCAGAACAGTTTATGAGGGGTTCTGGAAACGATGCCAAGAGAGTCTAAAAGAATGTTACTGTGAATACACAGAGCATAAAAGGGGCTCACCTTGACGAGATCTGTGCACATAGACGCACCGAGTGAACGGAGGAACCTTCGGTTGAGGGCTTCGTCCCCAGTCCAGGACCTTTCGAGTTCACGGAAGGTCTTCGCATACAAATTAAGCGGGTAAAGCTGGAAATCGCCAGGAATCACGTACCGGAGCTAGGGAGTAGCCTACACGAGTTGGTCGAGTGACATACTGATCCCACGCTTGATTATCATGGACAAAGGACACTAATTGGCAGAACACATTCACCACAAATTTGGTGCTCGCCGTGCAAGAGAAGTAGTACGGGGGTAAGGAGAACCCTAGTACAATTGGTTGTGAATCGATGGTGGGATATCGTGAAATCGATTCTGGATCATCATATGGAATCGAAGCTGTAGAGATATTTTGAGCTTCGGATGCGAGTTTCTCTTGGAAAATGCCGGCAACACGGGAGCCGAGAGTGTTACAGGCTAATTTGACGATCGTGCCCGCACCAGCACTTGCGTTGCTGGCACATTGCCTTCGAGAACTGTCAGCAATGTGCAAAGAAGCTAGAGGAGTGAACATACTGTTGATCCTCAGCGAATAGCCGCAGACACTTGGTTATGGCATCGATGGCTGCCTGAAAAGCGATAGTTATGATCTGAATGGGAGTTAGAACGTTATAATCAAGGAGGTTAAACAAGAGTACGTCAATTTCCGCAATGGCCTTATCCTTAAACGAGCATTGAGCGACTTCGGCCGCGCTCACATATCGCCTGACTCCCATGTCTTTGGAATTTGAGATGGATCAGAAGGAATTTCTGATCTTAAGGAAGTGGTCCTTCTCTGACCTGCGAGGTTGTACGCGTCGACCATTGTCCTCTCGGTGGGTGGGTGTGAGCTCCTCGGTTTGGGCCAAAGCCATCCAAGAGCTGGAATTACAGGAACCGGTTCGGGTATCCAAGCTTTCCACTCTTTGTATCGAAGCTCCCTCTCTTCCAGGGCTTCCCTTGCGAGTTCATCGAATTCCTCGAGTTTTTCCGAACGAGCGGCAATGCGCTCAAAATAACCTTGCTACAATGGTATCAGAGGCTTCAACACTGGGACTTTGCAAGGTGTAACTTACAAGCTCTTTCGTGGCCGCGCGGACCCCTTCAATTTGCGACTCGAATCTTGTTTCCATGTCCCGACGAGATTGAATGTCTGTAGCGGTTCTCAGGTTAAATACGGCTCATCAGCAGAATGCACGTTACTGCTCTCGGCGGCCTCAACCAAAGAGAGGACAACGTCACGTAACCCATGCGTAAGGTGCGGTGCAACCTGCACGTCGGTGCACCATGCGGCGAGGGAAGAGGTACTGAAAGGGAGGTCAATATATTTGTTATGGGACACTGCGCTGAAGGCCAAACACGGACTGTGCTCTCTCTAGGTCCAACCTTCGACATAATTTCGTCAAAAACCCGGGTCATCACAACTAGGGGGTGAGAATTACCTTCCCTGCAGGAACTCTTGTAGAGTATTTAGGCAGACAAGCTCAGAGTGAAGGCTCGGAAGGGCCATTGATTGCTGGCAGGAGAGAGAGCAACTAGGATAGTGGAAGTGGTGGTATGCGTCAAGGTAGTTATCACTCCTCTTTTGCTTCCCGAGCTTCTGACATGAGGTTAGTATGCGACTACACCGAGGCGCCATACACTTCTCGTTTGACAAGATCCAGTCTACCGTAGGTCCCGTTGAATTACACGAAGATAGAAGTGTTGAAAGACTGCGCGTGCAACATGTGCTCGCTGTTCGCCACTCTGAAGCGATAGGCGGCGAGTATGACCGCTGACAAGAACTCTGTAACTTGGACCAGCGGATAATAGATACGAGGACGTATGAGGCCCATGGAAAGCTGTACTCGATGATGGGCGGATCAAATGAGGTTTTCCGGATAAACGGGAATTCCTGGAGCAAAGGATACTCTTCGTCTTTGGGGCGAGGTAGCGTCGTGGCACTACCGGTGTGCTGTGTGTGGTGTGCGATACAACTTTACCAATAAATAGGGAACTAATCCTTGCCATCCTTTGTGTGAATGGCCTCCCTACAGTCACAACGTCACTGAAATCGTGTATCGGCATAAATATCTGAACTACAGCACACATATGCCCTGATGGCGAAGGCTTTACCGCGAGTCGATTGTTGCCAGAACGAGAGGCAGTGGAGACTTGCAGCCCTCAGGTGCCAGTTTGGTGGCGGCGGCCTAGAAAAGGAGGCTGATGTGTCAGGACGAATAGAGACACACTGTCAAGGTCCGATTGGATGCTACCTTGTCAACATTTCCGCCAACAGGCGCAGGCATGAAAGCGGTTTGGGATTATTCGATGGTCGATTGTTGAGGTGCTTGGAGTGTTTTATACGCCACCATTCTTCAAGTGGCTTTAATACTCTTGTATAAGTGACAAATCCTAAGGGTGGGCGTGTCAACATGCTGGTACATATGCACTTGCGATTGAAAGATTGTATTACCAGCGGCCAGATGTGTTGACAATAGTCACCAAGGTCCGTCATTGTGAAATCATGCGACTGATGGCGAAATCGACTGGTTAAGCTTGTAAAGCCCAACGTTGTGATGCCTAACGTGTCGGCGGCACATGCACACTCGGCTGGTGAGTGTTGATGTCATGTCATAAAGTCGGTCGAACCACCTCGAACGATAATGATGGGATTTCTAGTGGACGATACGAGGGCGGAAGGACAGCTGGGCAGAACCAAGGCGCGGTGTGCTTTGTTGCCTAATATTTGGCCTAATATTTGGGCCAAACAATCGTCGACGCGTCACGGCGGGTTGTGGCGTAGATGAACACATCTAATGTACATTAAAATATAGAGCATCAACTTTTTATTCATTTGGTTAGAATTTGTGGACTTTTGTCGCGTCAATGACGCGGACTGAGTCTTCGTCCAGAGAAATTGACGCTTCGGCGCAATCGTTCTTTTGAGGATGCCATGACATTGACTGTACAGGTTGTACTTGCATTTCCGATCGTTTGTGCGTCCTGGAGCCCCTGCTTCCGCTGTGAGCCCCTGTAACCTTAAGGGTCACGTGCACCGCAAGGTCACGTGCGTTGTGGTATTTCATTTTGACGCGTATTTAGTTTTGTTTTCTGTCTCCAACCTCATCCTCGACCACACCGGATCTCGCAGTGCCACCATCCGTACCGCACACAGCCCATACCATAGCAACCATGTCTGCCGTTGTCGCTGCTCCTACCCTTTTCTTCGAGACTCCCACGAAGGTGGCAAATGCTGTTGACACGCTCTGCCTCGACCCCAAACCCCTCGACCTCACTCAGAAGCCCACCGAGGCGTCTAGTTTAGTCGTTGCTGAGGAAGAGGAGGTTGAGGACTACCGCCAACGTTTCGTTGGCGACATCGACCTCGATGAGAAGGACGAGCCTCTTCTCAAAGAATCTAAGCGTCGCTTTGTCCTCTTCCCGATCCAATATAACGAGGTACGCACCACCCACTCGAGGACGGCCGGCTGGGTGACTAACAAGTTGAGTAGATTTGGCAAATGTACAAGAAAGCGGAGGCCTCGTTCTGGACCGCCGAGGAGGTAGACCTCTCCAAAGATCTTCACGATTGGGAGAACAGGCTTAACTCAAACGAACGCCATTTTATCTCGCACGTTCTCGCCTTTTTTGCAGCCTCCGATGGTATCGTTAACGAGAACCTCGTCGAGCGGTTTT
>Ga0307515_10019300_pt1 | contig 12285 bp, 8 predicted proteins | sample 17_EM_MG_FD_194513 | JGI IMG/M metagenome (GOLD analysis project Ga0307515, IMG submission 194513) | Populus trichocarpa ectomycorrhiza microbial communities from riparian zone in the Pacific Northwest, United States - 17_EM | ecosystem: Host-associated > Plants > Roots > Unclassified | place...
GAATTTTAGTTGCATTTCTACTTTCTTGTTTTGAGTCGGTCCCTACGGGTTCCTCCAACAGTCCTGAGACAACAATACATCAATGAGGCTGCTGAAGACATCCAGGCTTGTCAACGTATTCTTAAAATTTTGGTATATAGACAATTTATCTCATCGGGAGGATGCCTTCACAGTTTCGCCATCTTGTTCACGTCAAGCATCGTCTCAATCTTCTGTTTCCAGAGCTGAACGGCCTCCTCATCAATAGCATTTCCGTCAAATGAAACACCGAAACGTATGCCGTCGGACTCGGTTCCACTACCAACCAAGAACTCGTTGTCCCTTGCTCTGACTCCCATTCGTATAGATCTAAAGTCTGCTGCAAAATCTGCTGCGTTTCCAACATTTTCCAGTTTGTGCATTCCAGGATGGAAGAAATGGGTGACCGAGCCCACCGAGCTCACACCGCATGTAGCACCAGACAAAATCATATTCGCAGGGTATGAGCCTTGGGGGTTAATGCCTGTCCGCCGCTCAGGAGGGAGCTTTGATTCCCCCCGTTCGATTGCTACGAGATAGCTATTAGCAATCAAGCGAGCCACACTACGGGGAGCTAGCCCGACGTTGAGCTCGGTCGACCGCAATCGTTTCTGGTAAGTACAGAGTTGTCGATGCGCCTGTCGGGCGGTTAATTTGAACCTCCCTTCGATATCCAGATCTGACGCCAGAAACGGTAGCACGATGCCGTCGCTGAATGCAAGCATGCAAGAGTCTGACGGGCCACTGTAGCCGAAGAACGCTCTAGGATTGAGAGGGAAAGAAGCAATGAAAGGACGACGTTCAGAGAGCGGGATATCAGGGTGACGCACTTCCTCCAGCTCCATCATGGTAAGTGCTACCAATGCAAAGCAACCGGCGCCTATACTAGCATTTGCCGCCCGCGTTAATTGAACAAAGCGGCTTGATGCCTTTCGGCTTAGAGAGGCGGTACACTGGAACGAATTTAAAAGAGGCTTTCGCTCAGGGGAGTAGTTGAAAATCTGAGAGTATGTCGGCGGCATCTCAACCGACGATGACAATCTCTGTATTCGTCTAAGCGGGTTGGCAAACGTTGGAGGAAGAGGCCGTCGAACATGCCGCAAGATTCGCATGATAGCCCAGAACCAGCGCTGTCTAGCCAAACTACCAGAGACAGGAGGATAAAGATCCTCTTGAGCCGGTGGCAAGCGTGACGATACATTCTCACGGGTGAGAAGGAAGCTCAAATTTTTCTCCAATTCCGGTAACGGCGTGTTCAGAATTTGAATGAGATGGGACATCCAATGGAACATGGAAAGGCCATCTGTGATCTCATGTGCCACCACAATAAGGAGGCGAAGACGAGAATTGCCATTTGGCAGCAGTTCCAGTGGTAGTGCAAAAAGTCTTGATAGGGATTCATCCGGAGTGAGGACCCTGGCGGTATTTAAGCAATGACGGTACAGGTCATTTTCGTCGACGTTTTGATAGTAGTCATTAATGAAAACAACAGACTTCGAAGCTCTCTGCAGCGCCTCCTGGCTGTCTTCTAAGAGCTCTACGGCAAAATGTCTCTGCGCGGAGTGCTGATTGCGAAGCACTCTTGCCAGCATAAGAACATGTTGAAGCCGCAAGCTAGTCCATGCAAGCAGAATCCTCCTGCGAAACTCATCAGGATTCAACGCACTCCGAATCTCGAGAGTAAGAAGAGCGTTGACATCTGCTCGGCCTTCGTAGTCGGAGCCATCGGTGTTGAAAGATGACTCGACCAAGCCAAGCGGTCGTCTGTAAGCCTGCTTACCATCAATCTGGACCTCTTCCCAAGTATGATAGTTGTCAGCATATCTGGCAAGCCAATTAATTGACGCCTTGTGCTGCTCCATGGCTTTGCAGCTTGCAAGTTGTAAGTTAGAGGTTGCCGGTTGGAAGCAACAGGAAGCGGTGAAGCGGTGAAGCGGTAATGCAGTCTGGCGGTATGGGTAAATTAGCGTTGCTGTAATTACTGCAGCTGTTGCTTTCTTCATACAATTGAATTGCACCAAGGCCGTGAGTACTTCGGTCGTGCCAGATGGGTCTTCACGGCAGTTGGTAACCATTTTGAGAGATTTCGTGTTCCGCATTCAGCCATTTTATCTTCGACTTTCATTAATGAAGTTACAGCAGTCGAGGAGCGAACCCGCTTTTCAAGTGCGGAGTGCTCATTCTAGCATTGTATGGTCTATTTAATCGGATCCCCGACACTGCTCAGAAGGTGAACTTCAGTGCATGGCACACATTATTTCCCACCCGAGCATCAAATCCTATCGTCTCTCGCAACACCGATCTAACATGCCATCACTCCTCACCCTCTTCCTCTTGTATTGTCTCCCTTTCTTCAGCATCCTCCTCGAAAGTATTTTCAGGCACCGAGTAGATTCGAAGGACTGACTTATTAGGGTCTTTCACCAGTACATACTTGCCTTCCTCCATTTTAAGGCACATGTCAACAATTGTACGGACGATACCCCATCCGTTGGCAAGATTCAAGGCCATCTGATTTGCGAAATCTCGTGGCTTGTTAGTAAGAACACCAAGGATAACATGGTCGTTATTGTTCTTTGGGTTACTCCGAGAAACAAAACTGCAGTGAAGATTAGCGCTGTCCGACAAATGATTAAAAATGATTAAAAATCACACACCCTAGCTTCATAGTATCCGCCTTGGCTAGAATGCTTTGAACGGCCCAGCGTGCTAATTTGCAACTGTTGTTCTTCATCTCTGTGGCTAGGACTGCACCTCGCTGACTGGCCAATTTTGTCCGCCAGTCCAAAGCGCCTCCACTTCCTTGGGCTTTGTTATCAAATTCATTCAGTGCCTTGATAGTCATGAACTGGTCTTCTCCGTTGATGTTGTTCTTTACAACAGCATCAAGCTCTGTTCGCACAATTAAATGGAGAGGTTCCTCGTCCTTTTCGAGAGAAAGGTCAAATCGACGATACCTGTAGGCTTTAGACGCTGGAGGATCGGTCTCAACCTCTTCGTTATAGAAAGGATGCTCGTGTGGCATATTTAGCTTAGACGTCTTGGATTCGACAACGACCTGAAGGGGGAACACATTGTTTATGTGCGTAGCTTCCATCATGAGTGCCCCTGGGCTATTGATAGAATCCTTGTTGCCCTCAGATATCTCCAAGGGGGCATCAGTGGCATTCTCGTTGACTGTGACCATGTCTAGGTTTGAGCTCTCCCGCTTGTCGATGAAAATTTTGTTGCCTCGACGTGATATGACCAAATCCCAGGAATATACAGACTTGGTAGCACACATCAGCATGGACAAAATGTTGTCCGTAGCAAAGATGGTTGCTTCGTCTTTATCTGCCAGTTCCTGTATAATAGGGTCGCTTGATGTTGTAACATTGTATGCCGCACGCTCTAACACATTGAGCTTCCGCTCGGATGTTTTCGCACCAGGCTGCTTGTCGTATGTCCGGTCATAGTAGTAGAGGAACCCGTAACTTTCGATATCTTCTCCCTCGCCAGTTTCTAGATTCAGCTTCGCGAGACGAGCGAAATCAATCTCTTGCAGGACTGCCCAATCCGGCTTGACGTTCACAGACGCATCCCGGTTGCGCTGCGGCTTGTCGTCTCTCCAACCAAACCTCCTCCCCCCGCGCCCGCCTCGGCCTCCGCGGTTGTCGTAGCCCTGCCCTCCCCGGCCACCTCCAACGCGCTGGAACGTCCCTCTACCACCGCGTTGCGTCTGAGCACCTCGCTGACCACGCCCACGGAAGACAGTTCCGCCCCCTCTTCCAAATCCTCGTGTTCTAGTAGATGTACGGGTGTTGTCTACAACTGAAAAAGTTGCTTCCTCTTCTGCAACCTGTATAGCAAAAGGATTGTTCTGTGGGTTTGCGCCGTAGACTTGCTGATCTTCAAGGTTTTGGTTAGCTGTGCACAAATATTCAAAAACTGTGAGGGCCTCGTACCTCTGTAATTCCTGCCGCCGTACTGCTGTCGTCCTCCACGTTCTCGATCTTTGCCTTCTGTCCAATCCGCCATGCGACCTAGTTTGTCGGCCTTCGAGTATGGCGCATATGGCACGCCTTCGAGCATAGTCTCACTCGAAACTGGAGGACCCCAGCCGTCTGAGGCAGGTAAAGCGGACACAAGGCCCAAAAGAGAGGCGGGAGCCATGTTTGTTGCTATGATACCGTAAGAGGTGGGACTAGTTTATCACCTTTGGACTGATTTTTGGAAGTGCGGCGGGAAATTCTTGGCGGTCGGAGGATCCCTGTCGAAAATGTCCCCACCGAAAAGTACGACCCATTATAGACATGACCACATAGATACACTATTTGATATTTCTTTTTATCCAATCCTCTTGTGTTCGACTGGCGCTCATCGCCAAGGCGTCTTGTCGGATGCATGATCATGGCTGTTTTCGGAACCTGCTTCCTTTCCTCTGTCGTATACTTGTATAAGCATGGAGATATTGGTCCATATCTCAGCTCCCACAACTCGCCAGGATGATGATCATTTTCGAGCTCAGGCCCTTTCATATCTGGAATTTGAGCCCTGCCGCACGGCCTCCATAATAGAGAGCGAGGGCATTGATGAAAGGCGGGAAGAATGCCTAGTTAATAGCACCCTGCAGGATATTTTCAGGACTTCAACCGCGAAAAATCTCGAGCCGTCGTCTTCACCCAGTTCTAAAAGGCCTTTGGACCCTGTACACCCTGTTCAGCAGGCGGATAATGATCTATACGGCAGTTTTCCCTCTGTAACACCACTCTCGAATTGCAGTCAGGAGCAAACGTCTCTCAACGGTGGCTCCCAGACGGATGGCAAGGTTAGTGTTCTACAACGTTCAAAAGATCCGATGGAACAATTGGAATTCATACAAACTCTACGGAAACCCCAACAGCGCCTCTCTGCCAGCGGGGCTCTCAGACCTTCGCCGAGGAGTAAGAGAAGACCGACCAATGCTACGGAATTTGATTCAATCCTTTTCTACGAGGAATCTCAGCTTGCAGCTGCAGCCTTACAGAGCCAACTCCCGGATTCACCATCATTTTCTTTCGAGTCGGAACTAGCTCCCTCAAATGCCAATAGTGAATCTCCAGAGCCTCTCCATTTCTCGCCAGAAAATCCACTCACTCCAAGAATAGGGAAAGATAATGAGAATAATTTCCAGAGCTTGAATACTTCTCCTAACCTATCCAACTCCTCAAAACAACCGGCAAGCTTTGGCCTCAACAGCTCTATCTCTACCACCCTTATGGACGAGCCAGATATGACACATTCCACACCCAGCCCCTCCTGTGATGTTGGTTCGAGTCAATCATTAGAAAAGCAATTTATGATGGGCGAAGATGTCATTAGTCGCCCCACATCAATTAAGAGATCGCAGCTCGAACTTGGAATGGGACACAAGCAAGATGCAGAACGTCAACCATCGTCCGGGGAGGATGTAATAGATCCAGAGATGAATGAATCATACCAGATTACCAAAGGCACCTCCAGTAGTGCCATGTCATTTTTGTCCATTCCCCTTGAGGTTCTCCCGCCTGGACCGCGGATATCTGATTTCACACCAACCTCATGGCCTTCCCAAAGTACAAAGGCGCTAGATATGTTAAAGGATGCACCGGAGAATGTCGGTCGATTTAAACCTTTATGGACTACTCGGAACGTAGCCATGGACGAACGTGGTTATTGGCAGATTGAGACTGCGAATTGGGAGCAAAAGCTGCAGTATAAATTTTGGTATGACCTAGCCAACTTTGTTCGCCGTGGGTATGCCAGCTGGGGGGTCACTCTGCATCGGGAACCACCAAATCCAGAGAATGAGAATAACTGCAATGGTGATGGACTTGGACAGGTACAGCTCTATTCCTGGGGAGAGCTGATCGAGCACACTTATCTGTTACTCTGGCTCTATAGCAATGGCAAAGTTCGAGGATCTAGTTTGCAGTGGATAGATTCAGCAGATGCCGTTGTCGTGCAGATGCCTTAGAATTATTATGCTCGGGAAATCACTTAGGAATTGTTCTTGCTCAAATTAGCACGTTCCTCTTAGGGGAATGGATTTAGTATTTAGAGGACCAAATATATTATTAGCGCTAAATGAAGACTATCCATCTCATGTCCTGATAAATTCTTTGACTCGATGGTTGCGAATTGGTGTTGTGATCGCCGTACAGGCAGAAGCAAGCAAGGTTGACGAAGCGAGGCCCTCGCATAGTTCCCAGGGCGCAGGGCGCAGTTCACATGCTGCAGGTGCTTCAATAAGGTGAAACACCACCTATACACCTTTCCGTCCTTCTCTCCGTTACAGAAATGTGATCCATCTAGCACTTCAGCACCGAAAATGTCTAAAGGCGAGCGCGAAGAAGCGAATCTCCTGTCCGAATCCGACGACTACAGAGACGACGAACAGATTACTTCCCAGCAAGACGTCTATTCCGAAGATGGCGACCACTATGAAGACGGAAGGCCATCATCGGAGGTAGCCGAACGGGACTACAAGATTTTAGATGAGGAGGACGAGAGGGAGCGACTGCTGGCTCGTGGAGGAGGCTCCGGGGGCTTCCCTCCCCTGTTCAACGGCGGGGACACAAGCGGAGATAAAGTAAAGATAGGAAAGCGGGAAAGGAGGAAGCTCAAAAGAGAGGCAAGACGAGACCGCAAGCATGGCCGTCCCGGGGAGGCCAGCGAGCTCATGTACGAAATGGAAGAGGGAGGTCGGCGTTCAGAGTCCGAGTCGTCAAGAAATTCTTCGGAATCAGACCAGCAGAGACTGAGAGTTGTCTTGGGGCAGAAAACTGTGAGTATTTCAGGCACAGTAACGTGGTCACTGCTAAGGTGCAAGCAACAGTCACGTCGGGCCCGCATGTGGAGGCGTATCATCATACACATCACCATCGTCATTCTCTTCATCGGTATTCTAGCTGTAGCATATCGGGCTTCCAAACGCTCCCGTAGCAACAAAGCAGCGAATCAATTCTCCAATGGTACATCTACCTTCGCTGCTACCACGATTCTTATCTCCCTCGACGGCTTCCGTGCCGATTTTCTCTATCGCGGCCTCACACCTACATTGAACAGATTCGTTCAGGAGGGTATATCGCCGAAGTACATGCTGCCTAGCTTTCCTAGTGTGACTTTTCCAAACCATTATACCATGGTTACTGGCTTATACCCAGAAGCCCACGGCATTGTGGGGAATACTTTCTGGGATCCTAATCTAAAAAAAGAGTTCTATTACACTGATCCAAGCCGGAGCATGCAACCCCACTGGTGGGGAGGAGAACCTTTATGGGTAACTGCAGAGAAGCAAAACGTGCGGACTGCTGTACACATGTGGCCTGGATCAGAAGCTCACATTGGAGGCGTCGAGCCTGCGTATGTGGATAAATACAACGGCTCCGAGGTGCTGCCGTTGAAAGTCAATAGAATTCTCCAGCTCCTAGATTTGCCTGGCCCGGAAAATCCTGCTGCTAAGGCCAATTCACCGCGACCTCAACTCATAGCTGCTTATGTCCCTGTGGTGGATGCTGACGGCCACAAGTATGGTCCCAACAGCACCGAGATCCGCCAGACTATCAGTAATGTCGACACCATGTTGGGCGAGATTCTTTATGGCCTTCAAGAACGCAATCTGACGGACATTGTCAACGTTGTTGTGGTGTCAGACCACGGTATGGCCACAACTGACGTCGACAGATTGATTCAACTAGAGGATTTAGTGAACCCCGATGAACTGGAACATATTGACGGCTGGCCGCTTTATGGTTTGAGACCGAAGAATCCTGACGACCTAGGCAGGCTTTACCAGCAACTTCTTGGAAAGGCAAAAGATAATCCCAACATTGAGGTTTATCTCAGGGACAAAGACATGCCTGAGCGATATCATTTCTCCCAGAATCCCCGCATTGCCCCCTTATGGATAGTGCCTAAGACTGGATGGGCCATTGTAACAAAAGACGAATTTGACGTCGAAGAAGGAAAACGGAACGGAGATATCTACCATCCCAGGGGCCTGCATGGGTATGACTTTGAGCATCCACTCATGAGAGCCATCTTCGTTGCAAGGGGACCTGCGTTCCCCCACAAACCAGGTAGTCGTGTTGAGCCTTTCCGTAAGTACATATTTCTTAAGTTCTACACGTGATTGTGTTGACATCTTTTAGAAAATACCGAGTTGTATAACATTGTCTGCGATTCCATTGATGTCACCCCAAAACCTAACAACGGAACTCTTCGGCTCCCACTCAAACCTGTAGGTTTACATTCGGATCCCGAAGCGCCTGCCGAGGAGACGCCCTCCGACCCTGTGGAGTCTGCGGCGAGCGTTGTACCATCTTCTTCAAGTCCTCTGTCGTCTACTGCGAGCGCTGTCCCGTTGACTTCTAGCGCCGTCAACAGCTTTTCTTCGATGTCGCCTTCAGCCACAGTTCTAACATTGTCCACTCCCACAGCATCCTCAATTCCTGATAACAAAGAGCAAAAGAAGCCCTGGTGGGAGTGGGTAACTGATAAATTTGAAGAGGTCAAGGAATGGGTAGATGATCTTATTCATGCTCATGACGAGAAACCGGCAGATGGGGGACACCCAGGTTCAAAGGTTTAAGGGTGACAAAGGAGGCAAAAAGGCGTTTCGGTTATTTTAACCTGGTTTAGGTACTTTGCTGATACCCTGCGGTTCGCATTCATTGTCTCCCAGTAGATGTAACTTTTTTGACTTTGGTTTGAAGGCGTTTTCACCTTAAGGTTTAAATCTCCTGAAATCTAGTAGTGGCTACGAATCTGTCGCCATACAGTTTAGCGTAATATAGGGATGAGGGCCGAAGGCCTTAACATTGATAACGCTTCACCAATCCTCTCCACGTGCTTGAATCTTCACTCGTCCTAGACATAATCCTTGGGTCTGCAAATCTCCTTCCAGTTCAGCTCCACCAGGCCATGAGCGACTGGTATAGCCAAGACAACCCAGCTCGCAAAAGCAGTCTCGATAATCCAAGCTACTAAGGCGCGGGCCCAGTGCTTCCTCCTTCCCCACACCATCACCTCAACTACTGTCAAGACTCCATTGCCGACAAAGAACAGACCGACCCTCTTCAACCCTTCATTAGATAGCAGTGGTGCCAGCGCATACATATGGAAAACAGCCATCAACACGAAAGAAGCGAAGATACCGGCGCTCCTTGCCGCTGCCTTCGGCAGACCGAGCCAGAGAACGGTTCTATAGATCGGGCTGTAGGCCAGGCTCTTACACGGAGCAGCAAAGGCATTGTGCCACGTCTCTGTCCAGAACCCCGCAAAGCTGTCTGCGAGATATATAGGGCCGAAAAAAGCCGGCGAGGACTTATAGCGCAGCGCAAGCTGCATAGAGGTCCAGATGATGTATATTGCAAGCAGAATCTCGTAGGAGAGGATCGGCGGGATTTGAGGCAGGGTTTGGAGCACCGCAAAAGCCGCGGTGTGAAGCACCAACTGGAAGGGTTCAGAAAATGTTTCGAGCTGCGCAGGGATGCGAATGTGATTGGGCGTGAAAGACTCGTAGCGCAGCTCCGTGAGAATGATCATGGCGTAGATCCAGTCCGGCGGCCTTGAACCCGAAGTATATTGAGGGAAATTATCCCGGCGGGCCAGGACATCAAGTAGCTTCATCGTCCCAGTACCAACTGAAAACCAAGAATCAGCATAACCTCCGCTCCCAAAATGTTGTATGTATATATATTGATTGTACTTGCGAAGTTTAACAAGGCACGTGCAGCCCCACAATGAATTGACGCAGCATATGGACTCAGCCAGAACAGAGCGAGTGTAGGAACGGATAGGAATACAGAAAGAGCGTAGCGGTCTTTCACAAGCGTGTATATAGTGAAGTAGAGTAAGAGAGCAGGTATTGAAATAATTGCCAAAGCCAGCGGAAATTCAGAGAGCATCTGTTGTAAGAATTCATCTCCTTGAATGCTAGAAGAAGGAGCATCCATTCTGGCTGGTGATGTCCAGATGGTAGGTAAAGAGAGAGATTCTAGGAAATACAGAATTCGAGGTAAGATTCGGTTGAGGGTGTTCACAGACGTGAACTGTCGTCTTGGTGTCGTAGCATGTCTTTCGGCGGATGTTACGGATGGGATGCCTGTGGCCGATTCGCGCCCCAAAAAAAAATATTGCCAAAAGCAATTGGATGGCATTTCAGCGTGCTCAGCTCGCTTGAGGCATTTCGGCTGCTCACTGCGAAGACATGCAAACCACCCATTGAAACCATCCCGCAACAACCCTTATCCCTTCCTCTGGCACTCAGGTACTCGCTGTTCTAATCAAATGGCTCAGGCTAACACTGGACGATCACCAATTTAAAGCTTCTAAAATACAGTGTAAAGCTTTAAATTTATCCCCTGCAATGGTAAAAGGTGTCCTATAGTTATCGATAAGAAGGAAGCCAATAGAATTAATCGGGTCAAGTTAGGATACCCAGCTAAACACTAAAGTAAGATATCTATTTTTAGCTAAGGATTATATTATAGGACCCTAGGTCTAGAATATAAAAGGGGATATAGTTAAATCTCTTTAATACGATACCGTTCGTTCGGCCGAACGTATTGTAATACTAATGGTATTGTTATATCAAGAGTCACGTATTGTAAGGGGTATTTTATCCCTTACTCGGGCTTGCAGCCCTTCCCTCCTCATCGGTTCTTCTCTCTCCGTACGAGGCTATTGCCATACTCTTTACCATATCGTCCTCTTCCATCGACTCTCCTGTGACTCATGCTCGGCTTGCCTGCTCCCTACCGTACACCTGGGTAATATGCCTTACACGTATAGGGTAAATAAGCAAGAAAAACGGGGATTTAATACCTAAAAAGGCTTAAGATATCTACCTTATGGGCTAAATAGGGCTCTTTCCTATACAAATTCTCTACTAGTTATACCGATATTAATAGTACACCAAAAATGACTTGATTAAGGGTGTAGATCGTAATGTAGAGGATATCGTTATATACCCCGTATCGTATTAAGGAGGTTTAACTGTATTAAATTAGCGTTATCTATTAAGCTCGAGCCCCGGGAACTCGGTCGCCCCAGCCGGGCTAGGCTTGGCACCTCCTTATAAGCTCCTCGGGCTTGCAGCCCTCTCCCTCTCTTCATCGGTTCGTCTCTGCACGAGGCTATGCCTATACTCTTTACTATATCGTCCTCTCCTCCATCAACTCTCCTATAACCCTTACTCGGTTTACCCACTCCCTACCGTACACCCTAGCAATATGCTTTATATTACGTGCCTTATTATTTAGTTCTACTAGGTCTATTATAGTCTATACTACTATTAGCTAACTAGCTTCTAAGGACTCCTCGAGTAGTTCTAATATTCTAATTGTAAGGTCTATAATACTACCTCCCTCCTCTCGATCTTCGTCTTTAAAGATGTTTTATATCTCTAAGTCGCTTATCTAAGGTGCCGTATTCCTTAATTTAATTTAGTCTTAATTATTACTTTACAAATATTGGTATAGGTGAAAGCGATGCTGATTTCACTAGATGGGGTCCTCTTATTTTAGAGGCGTTTTCACCTCGCTCTAAGACTCTTGCCTATCCCTTCTTCTAAAGGAAATACTTTCGACTAAGCGCGTGCCAAAGTTCGTGGCTATAAAACTTATCCGTCGTCCCGCTTTCTAAACTTTACAAGGCCTTGTTTCTCCCTTAGATATCCTAATCTACTTCAGATAGCTGTATCGTCGTTCGATGCCAGCGCCGCCTGCTTGTCGTCCGGCAAGAAGGCCACGGTGCTGACCGAGTTGCTATGGCCCTCAAGCTGTCGGCGAACCAAGCTCTTTTGCAGCGCGAACACGGAATAGAGCAATACGTTTGAAGAGGTGCTTCCTCGATAATTAAACGGTTCCAGAGGATGAATCGCTTAGTATTATAGATGAACGCTTAAGTATAAGTTAAAAATAAAGACCTAACAGAATCTTAAAATCTGTATCACGGCCTTATGCCTTCGCTCTTCCGCTAGCTGCAGCGCGGTTAGTCCGAACTTCTCCTTCGCGTTAACATCCACCCCTTTCTCCACCAGCAGCCTCGCCACCGCCTCGTCCCCTTGATCTGCCGCTAGATGCAGCGCCGTCTGTCTGCCTATGACCTTCGTGTTAACGTCCGCCCCTAGCTCTACCAGCAGCCTTGCCGCCGCCTCGTCCCCTCGCTTCACAACCAGATGCAGCACCGTCCATCCACCAACACCCCTCGCGTTGACATCCGCCCCCCTCTCTACTAGCAGCCTCGCCACCGCCTCGTTCCCTT